>Ga0209296_1000221_pt1 | contig 50625 bp, 49 predicted proteins | sample S_130206_EF_Meta_FD_187319 | JGI IMG/M metagenome (GOLD analysis project Ga0209296, IMG submission 187319) | Freshwater microbial communities from Lake Simoncouche, Canada to study carbon cycling - S_130206_EF_MetaG (SPAdes) (version 2) | ecosystem: Environmental > Aquatic > Freshwater > Lake ...
ACCAGACGTATCTGCTCACTTAAAGCATCCGCTCACCCAGAGCATCCGCCTAACGCATCCGCCCAGCGCATCCGCCTAACGCATACACCCAGAGCATCCGCCTAACGCATCCGCCCAGCGGGGGTCAGGGGGTGTCCCCCTACCAGAGCAACCGGTCCGCCAACCACCCCCGGCTCCATTTCACGTGTCGGTCTTTTTCATGCCGCATTTTATACAAGCGCCGGCGCGTTTTCGCAAATTTTAGGCCCTTCTTCTTGATAAAGGTCGGAAAATCATTCATGCCATTGGCGCCCACACTCGCAATTTTCTCTCCTTGTTTATAGACATCAATCTTTTTCGTCTTATTGGTTGATGGTTTAACCGTGACACCTAAGCGCTTCGCTTGTTTGTATGTATACGGAGTGATGGTGTACATATATTTTAAGACTATATTATAAATGGCCATCTATGTCTTTGGTTATGGTGCGCTAATACAATTAAAACACATAAAAGAACTCGGAAAAAAAGAGCGAAAAAATTGCCCAGTCATGGTCACCGGATTAAAGCGGTCCTTAAATGTGAGTGGCGACAGGCACTTGGTTTATGGCGTCAAGGATGTCAAAACGGCCAGCTGCAATGGTCTTTTGATTAAGGTGTCTCCTGAGGAATTAGCCAAATTAGTCGAAAGGGAGAAATTGTATACAATGAAACCTCTAGCCAAAAATCGCATTGAATTTGCCTATAATAAAACGATGGCGTTCAAACCCGACGACCAAATCATTTGCTTTTATCCGCAAGCGAAATATGTCTTAACTAAAAAACAATTGCTGACAAAGCCAGCGGAAACATCCGCGTATGTCCGCAGTTGTAAGGCCGGCGCGGGTAGCCTGGGTGCTGATTTTTTGAGAGATTTTATAGAGACGACGACGTAAGTCTATCTAATGAAAAGTTTTCTACATAATCTTTTCTTAAAAGAGTATATAGAATGGATATTAATATATGCGGTTATGCTCTCATTGTCCTAATATTGTACATCTGTTTGAAAATTTACAAGGAGTCAGATATGTTTAATTTAAAATGTATTATCTCGGGTGTCGATGGGAAAAAATACTGCGTGCGCGACCGCAGTAAATTAGAATTGGCCGCCGACCGTTTAGCCACCGTCAATCAAAAAATGACCAAACTCGTCGAGCATTGCTTTAAAACCTATCCAACGCGCGAAAATATTAAACGTTTGAAAAAAGGCTATAATCCCAAAAAAATAACCGAAACCTTGCCCACCAGCGAATACACGGCCTACAGTGAAAACAAAGGAGAGAAAATCGCCTTTTGTTTAAATACCGAGAAAGAAGGCAACCAATTAATCGACCCCAATACGTTAACCTTCGTGGCCATTCACGAATTGGCCCATATAGCGACTAAAAGTATCGGCCACAAAGAAGAATTTTGGAGCAATTTTAAATTTCTCTTAGGCGAGGCCAGCAAAATCGGCATTTACGACCAAGTGGATTATAAGAAAAAACCGCAGCGCTATTGTGGGACCGATATTAACGACAATCCGTACTTTGACCTCTAACATGTAAGGTGCTTATGCGGTGCTCTTGCTCATGCGGTGCTCATAAACACTATATCTCAGAGTACATTCATACGTTACATCATAGCTCTCTTTCCGTTCGAGCTCCTGCCACTCCGTCGGGTCTAATTCGGGAAAAAAGGTATCACAATCAAAATCCTCGTCAATGAAGGTGATGTAACATTTGCTTATTTTCCCTTCCTCTAAACATTGCTTATAAATTTGAGCGCCACCAATAACCCACACTTCTTCGTAGATATCGTTTTTTGTTAAATAGGACTCCAGCTCGGCAATACTTTTAAAGGTCTTCAATAGGTGATTATGATTCACGCATATGTCAAAGGTATCTGTCTTGGATAGGACAAAATTATCGCGGTCATGTAAGCCCCGGGATTTGCCCTTGGGTATCGGCAAACTTTGCCACGTTTTATGGCCCATGATAACCGCATTATTGCCGTCCCCTTTGGTTAAATTCGAAAAATACTGTAAATCCGCCGGAATCTTCCACGGCAGTTGCCCTTTATAGCCGATGCCATTATCCCGACACATCGCCACAATCAAATTAAATCGCATTTAAATATACATATAAATTATACCTTTATATGTATATATGTATAAATTCTCCCATATCGTAAATGGGCGAGTAAAATATATCTACGTGTTTAATGGCCAAAAGGATACCCAAGCCCTTGATAGATTATTCGCAAAAAATCCAAGCGATGCTCTTTTTGCGGGTATTTTTAGCCCCGAGGAATTAACCGAGATTCGCGACGATAATATAGAGGTCCGTTTCATACCAGAACACATACATTTAGATGACACCATTGAAATAATTAAAAAAAAACTATTATTACATTTATCAAATGCTTTAAACGTGTCTTTTCCTGAACTCTATTTTTTTATCATGCAGACCGAACATTTTAAGGCCACCACCATCTACCAAAATTTAACGCAAAATGACAAACTGGATTTAACCAAGGAGCGGATAACGCAGTTCCTCTTAAATCTTGACGAGTTTGATATAGAGACCTTACCGGCAAAAGAGCTATACACGTATGATGATATACTGGAGCTAAATTTGGAGCAAACGGCGTTTACCGTATGCAAACCGCTCGGGCAAAAATTGGTATCCTTAAAGGACGACTATCCCTATACGGTCAACCCTTATTACGTCGAAACATATGAACCCTTTTTAGAAAAATTCGCTGATGAAATTATAACCACCACCAATAAAAATATACTGATGGACGCGGGGCCTTTTTTAAACAACACCATCTATTTATGTCTAGCCGAGGATGTCTTGGCCTTTAATAGTACGACCTTGGACGAAGCGAGTACCTTGAAAATCTATTTCCCCTATCTCTCGGGTGCGGATATTACCTCGACAGAACAATTAACCGACAAGAAACAAGGATTATTGAGAGAAACCAAAGAGATGCTGACCCCCGTTTTTGAAAAAAATATTGAAAATGTCAATTTGTTTTATGAAATATACGAGCAGCGGAAAGAAGAGTTAGCGTTTAAAGATATTGGCATTCAATCTCTCGTTATTGTCATCCACCAAGCAACCGAAATCAAATTACCATTGGATAATGTATTCAAATTGATACATGCCACCCAAGAGGTCCCGCTCATTAAAATGAATTTATCCAAAAAACAAGAAAATATGTTTCGGTTGTATGCCGACAAGATTGCTACCACGGGAAAAAGGATTCCCTACTTGGATAAAGGCGTTATCTTCAAATGGGAGAAAATGATAGGAAAGGGCAAAAGTGTGGCGGCCTATATCGAGCATTATGACCCAGAAACGGGCGCGCTAACGCCAATCATTTGCGAGTTTAATAACAACGGCAGTATTGTCATCAAGGCGAATTTCAATACGAGTTTGACGCCCGAGGCGATAAATGAATTGTTTGGGAAACAAGTAAACCCCGTCATAGATAGCGTGAAAGAGTATTTGGCTCAAGATGGCTATGTGTTTAATAACTTTGTCGATTTGCGACATAAAAATATAGAAATCTTAAATATTGAGTTTGCGATGACTATCCAAATTACCAAAGATATAAAATTAAAAAAAATAATTGGCTGCCTAACCAGCATGTTCAATGTCATTAAAGATGATTTGTCACAGGGTATTCTGATGCGATTTAAACGCGTGTCTAATTATAATGAAAAGGAGAGCCAAGAAACACTCATCATCGATATGTCGCAACCCCAGCTTGGCTATACGGACGCGGATATCATTAAGGTCTTACAGAATAATTTTCATTTAAGTGAACAGGAAGCCATCGAAAAATATGCGGAGGTGAAAAGCGCCCAAGAGGCGATGGAGGCCGGCAATAAGCGAATGAAAAAAAGACCGAATCCGGGTTTTTTAACGGTGATTGAGAAGCAAAAGTTTAGCGATATTCTCATGATTAAGGTCTCGGGGATTACTCATCTCGATTATTTACAGACCTTGTATATTTACTTTGACAGTTTAATCCGCATCACGCAGAACCCAGCGAGCACGCAAGTTAAAAATGAGAGAATTAAAAAAATATGCGCGGGAAAGCAAGTGGGGGAGGAAAAGCAGGTGGTTGAGCGTATTGCTTTAATTGAACAGCCGAATATACAGATGATAATTGTAGACGAAGAATTAGTGAAGAAGGGAATAGGGTATGAAGAAGTGGAGGAGGAGGAAGTCGAGGAAGAGTTGATGGACGAAGACGAATTGTTAGCGCGGTTTGGGAATCAGGAGGAGGAGGAAGAAGAAGAGGATATCGAAGTGGGAGGGGCAGGGTCAGACGAAGAGGCAAGCGGGGCAGAAGACGAAGCAGACGAAGACGAATCAGAAGAAGACGAAGAGGCAAGCGGAGCAGACGAAGAGGGGGTCGTAGGGGCACAGCCCCTAGAAAAGCACTCCTCAGAAGAGGGGGTTGTAGGGCTTGCTGCGCAGAGGGCACAGCCCCTAATTGATATCACCGGCCAAAGTTTAGCCAGTCCCAGCCCGTTTGAGCAGCGCATGATTAAAAGGGATAAAACCTTATTTGTTACGGACACAGGTAAGAAAAATTTCAAATCTTATGCCAAAACATGTGCGTGGAATCGCCGTAGGCATCCGGTTATATTAACAGATGCGGAAAAAGAACGTATTGACAAAGAACATCCGGGGTCGTATAGTGAAGCGGTGAAATACGGCACGAAGCCTGATAAAAAATTCTGGTATATTTGCCCGCGCTATTGGGATTTGAAAAATAACACCAGTTTATCGGCGGAGGAGGTGGAAAATAATCCGGACTATAAAAACGCCGTCATCCCGAAAAAACCCCTTAAAAATAAAGTGCCAGCCGGGAAACACATCTTTGAATTTAATGATAACGGCATTGAGCACCTCGATGAGAAAAAGAAATACATCCCCCACTATCCAGGCTTCTTAAAACCCGACGACAACGGTAAATGTATACCCTGCTGTTTTAAATCGTGGAGCGAACCGACTCAAGCCAAACGGCGCGCCGAATGTACGAAAGATAATACAATTGTGGTGCCCCAAAGCCGCAAAAAGAAAAGGGCGGCGGAAGAAATTGACGAATATATATTGGCACCGGATAAATTCCCCATAACCCAAGAAAATCGGTTTGGTTATTTGCCCATTGCCGTCCAAAAGTTCCTCCATACCGACAACAAAAAATGCCAAATGAGCGACATGAATCCCAATATGATAAAACCCAATCACGAATGTTTGTTGCGGCATAGTGTCGAAATTAATCAGAACCAATCTTTTATCGCCTCTATTGCTGACGCCTGTCAACGCCTCCATACAAAGAGTAACAATGAAATGGTAAGGCCGACGATTAAACGCATGAAAGAAATCATGATTGAAAGCTTGACCATTGACAATTTTATTACCTTACAAAACGGGAATCTCTTAAAACTGTTTTATACCCAGAGTGACGATTTAAACGATATGGAAAAATACGCGGACGTCTTTTCCAAGAGTGCGTCAAATCTCTACGATATCGCGGATAAAAAGAACCCCAGCCAAGTAAATGCGCTCATTAAAATCGCTCGCGCTTATGCGAATTTTGTTGCCTATTTAAAAGACGATACAGTCGAAATTGATTATGAATATCTCTGGGATTTAATCTGTAAACCCAATCCCAAACTGTTCCCTAACGGTATCAATCTCGTTATCATTGAATTAATGCGAAAAGATATGACCGAAAATGTGGAATTAATTTGCCCCTCCAATCATTATGCCTCGACCTTTTTTGATATTAAAAAAAGTACGATTCTTCTTTTAAAAATCGATAATTTTTATGAGCCGATTTATGCGTATAAAACAAATGATGTCGAAATCACGATTACCCGTACGTTTAATATGATGTATAAAGATATACTGCCGAATATTAAATATGTATTAAATTTGATAAAAGATACCTTCAACACTAAATGCGGCGCACTCGCCAGTATGCCGGTTGTCTATAAATTTCAAAAAAACATTCCCTTGGAGAAACTCATCAACTATTTACAGCACAGCAATTATACCGTCGAAAAACAAGTCATGAATTATGATAGTAAAGTTATTGGGGTCGTTGCGATAGATAACCGGGATAATAGTAAAGGTTTTATTCCCTGTAATCCGTCGAGCGCCTTGACCTATGATAACATCTATATGAGCGATGCCTATGCTGATACGTATGAAAAGACGAAGGCTTTCTTAGAAAAGGTCTATGCGAAATCGAAACAAAAAATTCCCTGTAACCCGACCATGAAAATTATCGATGATGGCTTGATTATAGGTATTTTAACCATGACCAACCAATTTGTCCTCATTGCTGAACCGACGCAAGATACCTTTGGCTCTGATTTGAAAATCATGCTGAATACAAATTACCAGGAGGTCGACGAAACCTTGAGCACCAGTACGGCCGTAGATACCGAGCGCGTGAATTATATCAAAAAAATCCAGCTTGAAACAAAATTTTATAATGTTTTTCGCAATACGGCGCGTTATTTGCTCGGGCAATACCAAAACAACGATATCCGCAAGGAGATTGAAGAGAAAACAAAATCCTCGCAATTGTATTTGAAAAAATTGCGGAGCATCGAAACCTTGTTGCGCGATTTAATGAAGAATCATGTCGATTTTTTCAACTACGCTGAAGACGATTTATTGCGGTTAGATACCATCGCCAATTGCTACAATAATAGTGAGAATAAAGCTTATTGTAGAGCAAACCTAAGCAACGCAAACCTAAGCAACGCAACCCTAAAGGAAGGCGTCCTCCTCGTCCCCGAAATAAATTTGATAAACCAAAAACTGAATAATACTTTTTATTTTGGCAAATTAGCCGATGAAATCGTCAGGTACAGTCGCATCAAATCTTTCATCTTCAATACCAAATCAGTGCTTTCTTTTTCCCAGCTCAAATATAATTTACGAGAGAATGAGATTATCCTTTCTCAATCGCTTTTAACCCAAGAGTACTTTGAAAACATCAGCGCCGCCAAAGTAAATCAATATATCAAATACAATACCTACGATACAACGCAGCCCATTATCACGCAAAAGTATTCGAATATTCATACCTTTGAAAAAAACGTGGAGGAAAATGAACAGCAGAATTGTCTTGTCACCGTCAAGGAGTATATCCCCAATAAATACTGGCATGCGATTTTTCCGGCCACGAGTAAAGAATATATATACGCGTCTCAGCCGATGACCTGTTCTTTCAATGCCATTTTAACTCTTATTCAAGATAATGACGCCGAGCAGAAAAATTTAACTGTCAATCAATTGAAAGAAAACTTATTAAGCGAATATTTAAAAATATACAATACCTATGGCTCGCAACTCTTGCAAATCATGCGCGCGCAAGGGAAAAAAATATTGGCGGGGCAAATTTTGAAGAAACAAATGTCGATACCCGATATGATTATTAGCGAAGAATATTATGCGACCAATTTAGATGTGTGGCTCTTGGCCATTTATTATAAGCTGCCCTTTGTTTTTATTTCGGATACATCGCTTTTAGAAAATAATGCTAGATTTATGGTTGCGAACAAGCCTACTGCGGAAGCCTCAGCCTTTTATTTCTTGAAGGTATCAGCCACTTTACCGCAAATGCCGCCCATCTATACTTTAATCGTTGCCGGGGAGAGTAAGAAAATTGCCGTTGAGAGTTTGCGGGCACCGGATATACAAATCGAGCTGCGCGGAGCCAGTGAAGGCAATACACTTAATCGATTCATTGAACATTTCTCTCTCACCGACGCTAATACTCGAAAGAAAATTATTAAATTGGTACCAAAAACGGTAGCTCCAACGGCCCAGCTTGAACCTGCTACGGTGGCTGCTCCTCAGGTGGATACTCCTACGGTGCCTACGGTGGCTGCTCCTCAGGTGGATACTCCTACGGTGCCTACGGTGGCTGCTCCTCAGGTGGATACTCCTACGGTGCCTACGGTGGCTGCTCCTACGGTGGTCCCCGTTAAAAAAATAACAAAAAAATTGGTCTTAAAAGAAAAATAATAATCCCTCAATTGAATAATAAAAAATAGAATAAATTTATTTTATATTATACTTAAAAATCCAGTGCGTAACCATCATCCGCGCCCATATCCGCTACTTTAATATTGGACATGGACATCGTCAATTTGTCAATACTGCACGCTTCGTCTGTATTTAAATTATAGTCGGCAAACCCTTTTTCAATGACCGCTTCAGTATCTTCTTCCTCCCAATCTTCCACCTGAAGCTGCGTGATTTTATCATAATCCAGAATGACCTGAAAAGCGCTTGTGCCAAAATACCCTTCTTGGCCGCACATCACATTCGCCGAGACCCCCCGCATAGTATCAAGCTCCGCATGCCGCGCCGCGTTCAAGAACATCTCGGGCGTTTCTTCAAACGATGCCTTCGCAATTGGCCCAATATTATCGTTATTAATTCCATGGCGGAATATCGACACCATCGCATCATTACACGTCATGCGGTCGCACAACATCCCGAGGTGGTGGTAATTAATATAAGTGCTATCAAACTCAATCACTTCCGAGATTTCATTCAAAATCGATTGCCGTGCCGCCTCAATACCCAAGACTCGATAAATTTCTTGGATATCGTTGGTATACGTCCGCGTCACATCAATATCCGTCAAACTCAGTAAATGCATCAAATTCGTGCCCACCGTATCCAGCACCCACGTTTCTTTTTTCGTGAAACTGCCATCCTCCATCACCAAGCTATCGAGGATTTTCCGCGGCGTCACCTTCTTAATATTTTTAATCCCACGTAAGACCAACTTATCCAGCAAGGATTCTTGAAAATTCTTGAGTAAATAGATTTCGTCCGATTGGTCGAGGGAGGCTTTCTTGCTCGAGCCCAAGGCTTTATTCAACCGCAAGCGAAACACCAGATTATCGCTATTGTAGTCCGAGAACGTACACGATACTTGGTCGCTATACGTATTTGTGATGGCAAAATGAACATCATCCATCGTGATATTGCGGTCGAGCATTTCTTCCGTGTTCATTGTCAAGCGAATCACCCACTTCGATTTGGCGTCGCGGTCCGTCGAGCTTTCCTCCTCCGCATTCCCGCTACATTCGTCTATCATTTTTTCAAATTCATTGTAGGTCCGCATGATATGGTCATCTTCCGTTTTAAGGGCGGATGGCGGGTCAAAACAGATTTTAACCGCCGCTACAATCACCCGCAACTGGGTATGCTCTAACTTGTTCACCATCCGTTTCGCATTCTCTTGTACGCATTCTTCGCTCTTGTGTAGATAAACTGTACACGAAGGATTCTTCGGATTTTCCGAGAGCGAGATAATTTCTTCAATCCGCGGCAACCCGCGCGTCACATTCGACTTACTCGCTACCCCAGCAAAATGAAAGGTGTTCAGCGTCATTTGCGTCGTCGGCTCACCAATGGATTGGGCCGCAATCATCCCCACCATTTCTCCCGGCGCAATAATCGCCTTCTTATACGTCAAGATAATATGCTCAATAAGAATCGCCAAGGCCTTCTGATTGAAACGCTTCACCATTAATAACTCTTTTGGTGTCAAATAATAATAATAGAGCGTCTTAAAGAGGGCATTGGGTGGGCAATAATGAATAGCCATTAAACGATTAAAGCCTTCATCAATCATTTCGTACGCTTCAAATGGGGTGATATCCACCAACGAGTTAACATTAATGAATTGTTGCCCGTGAATATTGTTAATAATGTGGATGAACGAGACTGGCATATTGACACTCTTGTTATCGTGAAACGCAAACACATTCTTGGCTAAGCCACTCCGGGCTTGGATGGCCCAGTCAATCAACTCTTTCGTTTTCTTCGCCAAATCCAGGCTCTGCTTGGCCAAGCGTTTGATAGTCGGCTTGGTAAAGGAGGCCACGTACACATCATCCGCTTTCGTTTTGACACCTGTGGCCGAGACCATGGGCATCTGATAGTGATTGTATATTTCTTCCAAACTCATTTGAACGAGGGGTAGCGGCTGCGATTCGACCTTCACCGGGTCAAACCCGTCATCCCCATACGAGAACTGGATAATCTTATTCTTGTTGTTGCGTACCGTCATATCGTACTCTACCTTCAAATCTTCCAACCCTTTAATCAAGCGGCGCTGGATGTAACCCGTTTGCGACGTTTTCACGGCCGTATCAATAATACCGATACGACCGCCCATCGCGTGGAAGAACAGCTCCGCCGGCGTCAATCCCGAAATAAAGGAATTTTCGACAAACCCCCGCGCCGTCGGCGAATCATCAAATTTCGTGAAATGCGGCAGCGTGCGGTTCTCAAAGCCATACGGAATACGCTTGTTATCAATATTCTGCTGGCCGAGACACGAAATCATCTGTGAAATATTGAGGTCGCTGCCCTTGGAGCCCGCATTGACCATAATCACAAACCGATTCTCCTTGTTCAAGCTTTCGCGGCCGATTTTGCCCGCATCATTCACGGCCTTACTAAGAATATTATTGACCTGAATCTCAAACTCTTGCTCATCCGTCCGGCCTGATTTATTTTCGAAGATACCCAAGTGCGTCTGGTCAATCAACGTCTTGACCTCCATCTTCTTTTTCACAATAATGTCGGATATCGCGTCATTGGTGGCTTTATTGGCGATTAAATCGCTCACACCGACACTGTAGCCGCTCTTCTTCATGTACTCGGTCACAATATTCTGTAAATTATCGACAAAATCGATGGCGGCTCGGTTGCCATAATCATTACAGATGCGATGAATAAGACCGTTCGTGCCATCACCCAAGACCCCTTTCTCGAGCTGGCCCCTGACATACTTACCGTTGACAATTTCCAAGACATTATTCGAGGTCTTGTAATCTTCCTTGTCGCCGAACCGCTTGGTTTTGTATCGCAAGGTAAAGGCCGGCAGGATTTGCGAGAGGATATTAAAACATGATATATTTTTTTTGTCTAATTTTTCCACATCGACCTTATCGTAGGCCATGAGTAAGTTCATCGCATCGCGCGCATTGAACTTCGTATTTTCGCGGGTGAATTGGTAAGACCCGAGCAAGGAATCTTGGAAAATACCGATAATCGATTTATTGTTGGCTGGGCTCACAATTTGCCAAGGCACCGCCGCCAAGTGGCGGAGCTCGGCCTCACTTTCTATATCTTGTGGCATATGCAAATTCATTTCGTCTCCATCAAACGAGGTTCCTCTAGCTTTCACTAAAGGCCAGACTGTATCTTAAGCAAACTTTGGCTGATTAGGCCGTCATTGTTCACCAACATCCGTTCAGTCGTTGAAGGGCTACCATATCCTATCCTAGCGGATTTAGGTAGTCACACTGCGGATTGCCCAATCCCTAACATTGTTACCATTGGGTACGGCTATTAACCGTGTTCCCTTTGACAATTTCTCGACAAAGGTGGTAGTTAGGGCTCTAAGGGGATTCCCGCTGCAAGATGTTTCGCAAATAAATCAATGTATATTTGAGGCAATTCTATACTATTTTCTATATGGTAGGTTTCTAATGTCTTCAAGTGTTGTTCAATCTGTGGTTTCACTATTTTATTATTTTTCACCAAATTAGCCTTTGCGAGTAATGGCATTGTATTTCGCCAATTAAACGCAACCATTCGGTCTTGTTCGAGTTCAAAGTTGAACTTTGATAAAGGGATGACATGGTCAATGTGCCATATTTGACCATAATTTTCTAGAGTAAAGTCACTCGCGTTGAAACAAATCCATTTTAAATATTCAGACGGCATACATCCTAAATATTCATGCGCATGCTTGTTTTTATTTCTTTTCAAGCAATTATATATTCTTGTGCGCGCATAGCGTTTGAACTTTTCAAACGGGTCGTCTCTTTCACAATCTTTACACTTGAGTCTATTATGACGAAAGTGAGTTTTGGCCTTGACCACCTTACAATACTTGCATATTGTGTTGTCTTGTCCAATCTCTTCCTCCAATTTTTTAATATTGGATTCTTTTATTTCGTCACTTTTAACCTTCTTCTTTTTTTTATAGTTAATCCCTTCCTTTCGTTTCTTTAACCGAACTTCTTCATTTTCCTGATATTCTTTTCGTCGTTTCAGATTATTACAATCTTTACAAAGGTTCCAGTCCTGCCTAATAAATAAAGTAGCATTTTTCGTTATATTACATCCGACACACGTCTTTTGTGCGGATACATCTACAACTTTATTCTTAGCATTCTCCCTCCGTTTCACATTGCAACAATCTTTACAGATATTACGATTTCGAATAATTCTATCAGGATGTTTCATTTCACCACATTTTGAACAACAACGTTCGACAATTTTCGGCGTTGTGACGTCTACCATTTATATAGATACTTGATATTTCTTTATTATATTTTGCCTCAATTATATTCAATTTATTTACTAGGAGGTTTCACGCTTTTCACGCCTCCTGTTGCCGACCTTGATGGTCATAAATTTTGATCGGCATTGTACGGTTTAGTACAACTCACATTCATTCTAAAGGTATCGCCTACGGGCATGATGCGCACGATATGGCCCATCATGGACATTCGGTGCAGGGTGGGCTGCCGATTGAAGAGAATACAATCACCGTCCATCATATGCCGATGGACAATATCGCCAATCTCTAATTGAATCGAGTCGCGGTCGATATAGCGCAGTGAAATATTGTCGCCATTCTTGCGCACCAAGATTTTCGCCCCCGGATGGACATCCGGTCCATTGCGCACCAGCTTCTCGAGAAACTTCAGGTTGCGCGTATTCACGACAACGGGTTTCGTGAGATTTTTCGCCATTTTCAGCGGCACGCCTAATTCTCGCGCCGATAAATTCGGGTCAGGGGTGATGACCGACCGGCCACTGTAATCCACGCGCTTGCCCATCAGATTGCCGCGCACGCGCCCGTGCTTGCCGACCAAGCGTTCTTTGATGGATTTTAACGGGCGGCCCGACCGCTGCGACATCGGCGGCGCGCCTGGGATTTTATTATCAATCAACGAGGCCACATAATATTGCAACAGAATGGTCCAATCGTTAATCACATTCGTGGAGGCATTCGATTGGATTTTTTCTTGTAAGGTCTTGTTCGCTTTGAGAATGCTCACGATAATATGGGTGATATCATCTTCACTGCGCTGTTGCGAATCGTGTTTGACTGAAGGCCGGACGGCGGGAGGCGGAATCGCCAAGACTTGGCAAATCATCCAATCGGGTCGTGACCAAATAGGACTAAAGCCCATAAAGGTGACATCGTCGTCGGAAATACGGCGAAAACATTTCAGCAATATTTCCGGAGTCAAATTCATCACCAATTTTTCGCCCTCATTGCCCACGCCTTCCACGTTTTCCCATTCGGCGATAAGCGTAGACAAGCCTTCTTTTTTTAATTTGCTGGGCTGCTTACACCCACAGCCGTCGTCGGTATCTTCACCGCAGCGCTTAATTTTACTGGCGGAAACGAAGACCGCACTCCATCTGTCTTCCGCGGACATTTTCAGCAAATGTTCGTATTTTTTCTTACTAATCAATAATTTACTGCATTTAATACAGATACAGCGCGCAATCTTGATAATCGTGCTGAGGTATTGAATATAGAAGAGGGGACGCGCCAATTCAATGTGGCCGAAATAACCCGGGGTCTGCATATAATCTAACCCATCGGTAGGGCAGATGAGCCCGGGGTCTAGGACACCCATCCGCGGGTCGAACAGGCCACCGATGGCGGGCTTATTGTTGACGTAGGCTTCGCGGTTCGTAATTTCCGCTACAGAGCCTTTGCGAATTTCTTCAGCCGATAAAATACTGAATTGAATTCCAATAATTTTGGTAGCATTTTGCTTTTGCATCGTTCCTTTGTTTCGATTTGACGCCATGGTGTATCTTATATTAACATAATAATATTTAGATATGTTTAATTCAATTTTTTTATATATACTAAATCGTTTATTTGATAAAAAATTGAATTAAATGTAATACACGAAGGTAGAGTAAACCATTCCATTAAACAACATGTCTACTGATACCAAAAAGTACAATACCCGTTTGGCCATGGCGAAAGCCATATGCTCCGCAAAAGCCAATGCCACCGCGAAAGTGGAGACGCCCATACCGACCCCCGAGCCAACGGTTATATTGAATGAATCAACTGATGACGACGATGACACAGATGATGAAGAGACGGATGACGAAGAGACGGATGATGAAGAGACGGATGATGATGACGAAGACACGGATGAGGAGACGGATGAGGAGACGGATGATGACGATTATAGACCGACGGATGAGATTGACGAAGAATTGTCGAATAAAGAATATCAAAAATTTCTCAGTGAGCTGTTCCCGTCGAAATATATGAAAGAAAAAGTGGAAGCCAGTGCGGCTATAAAAAATAAGTGTGGTGCGGTCAAATGTGGTACTAGTAAATGTCCCGGCGCACCCAAGAAGCCCCGGCGACTCTACGAGGACCTCGAGAGCGAGAGCGACGGTGAAAGCGATAAGAAACAGAAAAAGCCCATGAAAAATTTCAATATTTCATTTATCATTAATGACCAACAACACAATGAGGCCGATTATCTGTCGCCAACAGAAGCCCTCTATGATGAAGCCTATAGTGATAGTAGTGATGAAGAGGAAGAACGGAAAACGTATGGCGGGGCAACAGGTGTAAGCGGAGCACCAAGCGTAAGCGTAAGCGGAGCAACAGGTGTAAGCAACGCAAATGACGCCGCCGCTGTTTCGGCCGAACTTGCCGCCTTTAAAAAAATGAAAGAGTTCTTTGCAAATTTATCGGCAGAAGACCAAGCCAATCCAGCAATAAAAAAAATGATGGAAGATAACCAAAAAAAGGAAGAGCGGTTTCTGAAAAAGGAAGAACTAAAATCAAAGAAAAAGAAGATTGAAAATACGAAAAAACTCAAAACTCTTTTGCGCGAACGCGATGTGATGAATGACCTTCAATATTTTAATGAAAAAATGTCTGTCCTCGAGCAAGAAAGCGCGCTCAAACAAATCGAGGAAATAAAAAAACACAATGATATTACCAAACCGTATCGTTTAACGCTGCTCGATGCGGATATTCCCTCGCAATACAAAGCCATTGCCTATCGCAAGATATCCTCCTTGCGCAATATGGAACCCGGTGGCGGCGACTATTACAAAATGAAAAACTGGGTCGACACGTTCATGCAAATCCCTTTTGGCAAATACAAAAACTTGCCCATTACCATTGATGATGGTGTCGAAAAATGCCACGAATTTATGGATAACGCCAAGCAAATTTTAGACCAAGCTGTCTATGGTTTAAATGACGCGAAACTCCAAATTATGCAAATGGTCGGCCAGTGGATTGTAAATCCGAGCGCCATTGGCACGGCCATCGCCATTAAAGGGCCCATGGGTACGGGCAAAACCACGCTCGTGAAAGAAGGCATCAGCAAAATTCTCGGCCGGGATTTTGTTTTCATCGCGCTCGGCGGAGCGACCGATAGTAGCTTTCTTGAAGGGCATTCGTATACCTACGAAGGCTCTACATGGGGAAAAATCGTCGACCTCTTGATTAAATGTAAGAGCATGAATCCCGTCATCTATTTTGACGAGCTTGATAAGATTAGTGATACGCCAAAGGGCGAAGAAATTGCGGGTATCCTTACGCATTTGACGGATACGGCGCAGAATAACCAATTTCATGACCGCTATTTTTCGGAAATCGAGTTTGACCTGAGTCGCTGCTTGTTCATTTTCAGCTACAATGACGAGAGCAAGGTCAATAAAATTCTCTTGGATAGAATGTATCGCATTCAAACTCAAGGGTACAACCAAGACCAAAAGACCACCATTTCCAATAAATACTTGCTGCCCAAGATATGCGAGCAAGTCAAATTCGTCACAGGGGATATTACCATCACGGATGAAACGCTACACTATATTATTACGAACTATACCGATAAAGAAGATGGGGTGCGGACGCTCAAACGGTGCCTCGAAATCATTTATACGAAACTGAACTTGTATCGGTTGATGCGACCGGGTACCAATATCTTTGAAAGCGAAATGTCCATCAAGGTGGAATTTCCCATGCAAGTGACCACGGCGATTGTGGATAAATTAATAAAGAAAAATACAGATAATGGCAGTTGGCATAATATGTATATGTAATGACTCCCCGTATATGTGAATGACTCTGTATATGTGACTACATCCATCGAATAAACCCGGATAACCCTTTTCCGTGATATATTGTTTTCGGTCTAACCCAAGTGATTTTTTTTATGGGAGCCTTTTGGTCGGCCATCGCTAAAAGATGTCGGTCTAACCCGAATATCTCGCGCGAGGTAATATGTATGATATTGCCCATTATATATAGTCTAAATCTAAATATAAATAGAATAACTGTACGATAAATAAATGCTTATTATTCGTTTTTTTTCGACCATCGGGTCCTCAGAAGGTTGTATCGAAGCCATTACACGGGTTTCGGAATTGGCAAAGGACCCTCATTTTAATAAGACGTATCGGTTTACCCTCGGCGATGATTATACCCACGCGATTATTATAAATACTGCGATGCCTGCCTTAACCATACCCAAAGAAAATGTCATTGGCCTTGCTTTCGAACCCTTAGTCTTTTTGAATTTAACCCAACGCTTTGTTGATTACGCCCAAAAATATATTGGTAAGTATTTAATCGGGGAAAAGAAGAATCTGCCGCCACCCTTCATCGAGCATTTTGGTTATATGTGGCATATCACGCCGTTGACGGAAGTACCTGTGAAAACAAAACGGATGTCAATCATGGTGTCCCATAAAATGTTTACACCTGGCCATAAATATCGCCATACGCTGTGTAAGCACATCTTAAACTCGTATTTACCGATTGATATTTACGGAAATGGTTGTAAATATTACAACAACTGGGATACGCGTTTAAAGGGCGAATTTACCGATAACGAACCCTATGAAAATTATCGCTTTCACATTGCCATTGAGAATGGTATCACGCCGCATTACTTTAGTGAGAAAATAATGAACACTCTATTGTGTCAGACCACACCAATTTATCTCGGGTGTCAACACATTGACGATTATTTTCCAAATTCGGTGCTTAAATTAACCGGCGACATCGAAAAAGATATGATTTTATTAAAAGATATTTGCTTGTATCCAGAACGCTATGAAAAAACAATCGACGTGGACCAGGTTAAGAAAACCATCAATTTTTCCAATCTAGTCGAATTATTTGCTAACTAGATTCTATAATGGCTTCTGGCGAATACAAATATAATTTTGGCGTATCCGCTCAATTTATTTGGTTATCTCATATTTTGATGGGCCTTTTTTTCGTTTATATTGGCTATGAAATAATTATACATAAAAAGATACCCACCTATCTAGCCTTAATTATTGTTGTGCTTGGTGCACTTGGTGGATTGTACCATGCGCATATATGGATTGATTCAATTACATAATAAAGGGTCAATCACTCTATAGCTCGGTGGAGCATCATCTACCCTTTTTTTTATCAGCCACGAAAAATCTAGCCAAGCTGTCAGTTTGTCCAAATAATACAGAAAAGCATTCATTTCTATATTATCTCTCTATAATTTGTGACTCTATAATTTGTGACTCTATAATTTGTGACTCTATAATTTGTGACTCTATAATTTGTCAATAAACACCGCCTTGGCAATTTTCTTCATGATTTTGTTCTCGCTATCCACGAACTCCCCGCTGCCGCCCATCGACTGGCCCATCATCCGTAAATAAACATCATTGAGGTGATGGTCCAAATTCATACAATTCGGATTTTCCAAGCTCCAGGGCACCAACAACCCGCCGTTCTTATGCGTCACCCTTTTAATCGCTTTACGGATGTGTTCATTGCTATTCTTTTCTTTTTCCCAGACATTATGTTCCTTGACGTACATAATCTCTCGTTTCGCGTCGCTACAATGAATGGGTCGTTTATAAATATCTAGCTCATTGAGTTTCCGAATCATAATTTTACTAATACCTTCGACGTATCCGAGCTTGCCCACATCCTCGAGGTCCGAGAATTCCAAGGTCATCGAATCCACGAATTCGGTCAAATTCATCGCATCCTTACATTGTTCATTCAAGAAGAACTGAAGGTTGAATGTTTTGTTGTTGTTATACGAATTGTTCGTATTTATGTTGTTACCTTTTTTACACACTTCTAGCATCTGTTTTTGGAGGTCCGTATTGCTTTTTACCAAGTCCACTATGATATTTTTGAAATCTTTATTTTCTTTCATTAGTACATCGACGATATCATTTTTCTCATAGAGCATATCTTTCTCATAGAGTTTATGTTTTTTCGGCGGTTCGTGTACGCATTTTTGCTTGTGATACCATAATCCATTACGATTTTTATAAATTTTCTTACAAATATGGCACTCGTATATGGTAATTTTGGTAGATTCGGTAGTTTTAGTAGGTTTTTGTTCAATTGTTGGCAGATTTTGTTCACAAACATTGGTTTTGTGTTTTTTTGTATTCTTATGTTTTTTAAAGTTAGAATTATCAAAGCATATATAATCACATATATCACAGATGAATGTGGGTTTTTTGGTCACAGTACTTTTAGTACTATTTGGTTCATGATTGTTCATATATGTCTAAAGAGAAAAGAATTCTAAATAGTTTTTGGAAATATTGTAAAAAATTAGCATCACAATTATTTTCGCCTTTTTTTGGAAATGAGAGCATTATGCTCACAAGTCGTTTTTTCGGGTTTTTCACAGACCGGATCGGCATTCCTGATTTTTGGACATTTTTAGAAATGTCCAAAATCGGGTTCTGAACTTCAAACCCAGAAAAGTTGTTTTTTGAGAGATTTCTATAATTTTATATTTTTAATAAAATTATATTTTGATTAAAGTATACCAGTTTAATATTCGCCAACCAAGGTACGATTGCCTCCGCGTTCATTTAAATATTTCATTTGTTCGGGGGAGGCACATAAACAGCCTTCGGAATTAGAATAGGTCGAGGGACAGCATTCTGGTGTAAATTTATTGGTATCAAAAAACAATAGTTCGCCCTCGGGTAATGGGATGGGTCCTCCTTCATTTTTTTCCAAATCGGAATATATATTGGCTGCGTCATTCAAGGCTTCTGGGTTTTTATGGTTGATAATCGTGCTACCATTTTCCCAGCTGCGTTTAACGCCGTCGCCCATTTTATAGTCAATGGCCGAGCCGAGCCCCACCAAGCCGGCATTAAAGCCTTCTTTAATTCCTCCAAACATAAAATAGACACAAAAGGCGGCAACGATTAACCAAAAACCACCCACGACAATAATTAATTTAATCGATATTGTTTGATCTAATATTTTATTAATGCTCATTTCACTATAATACTAAAGTAGATAAAAAAAGCTTAAAAATTAGTCATTACCAGTTTTGGCAGCATTTTCATTATTCTCTTTCTTTTCTTCTTTCTTCTCCATTTTCAACTCTCTCTTTTTTTTACTGGCTGTTTTAATGGTTTCCAATATATTCATCATATAGCTAACGGTATTATTCACTCCGCCAAATAAAAATATAATAAATATGCCAGCTACGATGGCCCATAAAAACAGAATGATTAGGATTGTTTTAATCGATAATTTAAATTCAAATATATCATTAATCGTATTTATCTCTCCAATTTTATGAAGTTCATCCATTTATACTATAAATTCAGATTAAAAATAGTATTGTACAAGCATAAATAATATAAGCATAAATAATATAAGCATAAATATTATCATACATTTATTCCAGATAGGCGTCAATCCCATAATTATAATCGTGTATTTTAATCTCATTCGCTATAAAAAACTTGGTATCGGTTAAAAGATGGTATAAAACTGGATGCTGGTCGATTTTCATGTCTTCAATTTCCAATGGCTCTGACATCAATTCGTCTTGCTTGCTCCCGCTTTGCTTGCTCCCGCTTTGCTTGGTTCCGCTTTGCTTGCTCCCGCTTTGCTTGTTCCCGCTTTGCTTGTTCCCGCTTTGCTTGTTCCCGCTTTGCTTGTTCCCGCTTTGCTTGTGCCTGCAATTAATTCTACCTAAATTACTATCATTTATATGTATATTTTTCGTTCCATAAATAAAACTGTCATCCGCAAAGGTGTGTTTATAAATAGAACCATGTACTTTAATAACACCTAAGACTTTCGTATTATCTTCCAATATATCATTTATGTTCACATCTTGAATCGGCATCGCTAAGCCACTCTTCAGTTTAATCATGGTGTGCGGAGCCAACCCGCTCTCGAGGTACGTATGGATATCAGCCAAAGTAAAATGGGCCGGCAAATCTACGCAATTCTTTTTTAAATCATTCCATACTTTTTCGTCGATATCATCCCAATCCGAAAATAAGGTCTCGTTGATAATAAATTCTTTGGCAGTGGTATTTAAACAATAGACATAAGGCTCTTTAAACTTCGGTAACGCAATGCTTTCGGGATGGTCTTTGACCTTCAGCCATCGCCCCTCTTCAGGATAAAATACACGATGTTCCCCTGTAACCACGACCCCTTTCAAGGTATAAATATGTTGCTTGGCCGCGCTAAATTTCATGGTGGCGGTGACAAGACCTCCGTTCTGTAATTTATCGCCGAGGTTAATATCCCGAATAGGTTTGCTTTCGCCGGTGGCAAATAAAGGCACTAAGGTTTCACCGGCAAAACAACTCGGGACCGAGGGCGGCGGCGCAACCGATAGGTCCAAGACACGCAACATCATTATTTCAAACCAGATAACGGGAATCAGAATTGCTATCATAATAACCGCACCGGATACCGCAGCAGCAATAGTCGGTGCTGACAAGGCGACACCAAATATGGGAATCGCGAACAAACAAATGGATACTATAATATAAACAACAATGATAGCAGCGATGATGATTAAAATAAGCGTAACTAAATCCAGAATGGAGAGAAACAAGGATTCCATGGCCATATAACTGCCAAATAAAACGTATAACGCGGAGGTTAAAACCCCATTTACTTTAGCCATGGAATCTTTCAGTTTCACAACAAAATTTATGAAGGCGACCATTAAATTCGCAATAGCGGTATAAATGTGCTCAAATAGGTCCTTGCTGCGGTTCCGTATATCGTCAAATACTTTACGAATTTTATTCGCAGCCTCTATTAATTCTTCAATCGTTTTATTTATCATTGCGACAATGATTCGAAAGGGCTCAAACGCCATAATGGCAATAAATTGGACCAATGAGTTAATACATCCGGTAAAATTCTCGGCGGTATATTCTAAATTTGTTTGGTTTGTGGGTTTATTAATTAAACCGGCAAAAGGCATAAACAAGGGATTACATCTTTGGTTGGGCCAATCTGCCTTTACAACTTGTAAAGCATTTATAAGTGAGTAATAACAAATAAAGATTGTAAATGAAATACATATAATGAATGATATCCAAACATCTTTTCCATATTTATCCATATAACCGGACATTAAATATAATTCGTCTAATTTTTTTCGTGTTTCCGCTATTTTTGCTTTGATGTCAGCGTCTGTTGTGCTCATATAAATACGATATACTATTTATATAAATTTAAACCCCAATATTTTCGGGTAAGATTAAACCCCAATATTTTCGGGTAAGATTAAACCCCAATATTTTTCGGAACGGACCCATTGCTATCTTCCCAATCGTGGAAAATCCACTCACCGATTTGTATCGTATGGTCTGAGGTGATTAAACAATATAACACATCACAATTAGTATCGCTTTTTTGCGCGATTGAGACATCTTTCACGTGAACAAATTTGCTCACGGTTACATCATAAACAAGGTGGCTACCCGAGACCAAAATATCATCTACCGCGCTTTCATTTAGATGACGTTTTATCTTATACATTTCTTCCACGTAATCACCATTATTGTCTAAATTACTTATTCGCATCACGGAACAAACCCGCGACCCATTGGGTAAAATACTATTGAGCGGAATATCTTTCATGGGGTAAATCTCTCCATTTCTTAAATTTAATTTGGTTTCGGGGTGGAAACATAAAGCACGAACGAGACCACCCGGCGGGCCATTCCAAGCGCTGGTCATAGTCATCATCGAACCATTTAAGACATTCATCATGGCCATCATAATACCTGTCATTTTTCCTATCATATCTTTGATATTTATAACCGTTCGTTGAATTTCAACCATAATATTAAACATGGTTGCAAAGATATTGCCAAAGATATCCATTATATTCATGCGAAAGACACTGAGAAATCCTCTCGCCGAATTTACATTGGTGGTCAAGTCGGATACAATACCGCCTAATAGCCCTAGATTAAAACTGACGGGTTTCATTAAATCGCCCATAAAATTAGACTGAATGTTTTGAATACAAAAGGCAAAATTTTGCGAAGTATTGTGGCCAAAGAGAGAGGCAAAAGGTATGACCAACGGCTGGCATCTATATGCGGGCCAATTATCCTTAATACGTTGCATTCCGACTACGATTAAATTAAATAAAAAAAGGAGAATGAATATAATGACTATAATTATAGATAAGGATAAATCCGATGTTTTCATCTTAAACTATATAGTGATTATATTATTGTTAGGAAAAATGTATATTATTTAAATGCCTTATCAAAAGCGGCATTAGCCGCATTCACGGCAGATGTATAAGCAGCGGTAATTAGGCCACTCTGGGCGTTGGGGTCTAGAGCCGAAGGGACGGGACCGAGACACCCATTTTGCGGCGTATAGCCATACCCGTTGGGTCCATTGGTAGTATTCGTTGCGCATAAGGGCACATTGCTGCCGCCGAATTGCTTATGGTTTGACGGTTGTTTACGCTTACTATGTTGCTTACGCTTACTATGTTGCTTACGCTTACTATGTTGCTTACGCTTACTATGTTGCTTACGCTTACTATGTTGCTTACGCTTACTATGTTGCTTACGCTTACGCTTACCACCTTTTAACATATGAATCATATTATTTTGGTTGTGAGCATTGGCGTTATTTTGGGCGGCTATTTGCCCCCCAGAAGTTGCCGGGGTGGGCTGACCCCAATTCTCTCCCCCAATATAAATGCGCCGAGTCCTTCGGCTTCGCTTGCTGCTTCGCTTGCTGCTTCGCTTGCTGCTTCGCTTGCTGCTTCGCTTGCTGCTTCGCTTGCTGCTTCGCTTGCTGCGTCGCTTTGAGCCTTTTCTGCTCCTTTTTGTAGCCCTCATACTCTTATGTTATATATGAATATAAAGATATTTTTTATAAAGTTAATATATTATGGATACTCTCGACCGATTGAATTTAAATAAGATGATTGACGCCAATAATGTTCAAGATTGTACAGAGGAAATCCGAGCCAAGAAACATAGCAAATTCATACGCGATGATGTGACTCGTTTAATCTCTCTAAAACAAAAATATAGCCGACTGGCCCAGTCAAATCCTAATCAATTTGACACGATGTGTGTCTCCCAGTGTAGCTTTCTCTTCAATAACTATATGGAAATATTTAATAAAATCAAAAAGGATGAGTTGAATTTAAAGATTCTCCATCAATTATTAGATGTCTTAAAGGATATTGAAGAAGGCCAGTTAGACCAACATGCGGGCGCATTTGAGGTGGGGAAACTATTGAAAACGATGTATATTGACAGTGCACTTATCAAGGCTGAGCGAATTGACAAAAAAACGGGAGAGAAAATGACGGTGGCGAAACCGAAGGAGAAGAAGATAACGTGGGCGGAGTATAAGGCGAAGCTCATATCATAAGGCGAAGCTCATATCATAAGGCGAAGCTCATAGTATATAACAAAACGATATAAACTTATCTCTCTATTTATAAAAAGAACATGTCTATTTTAGTTATCGTCGAATCCCCTGCTAAATGTAAAAAGATAGAACACTATCTAAACCTTACTGAAAACAAGTATAAATGTATCGCCAGTTATGGCCATATTCGCGAATTGCCTGGTTTAACTGGAATCAATATTCGTAATAATTTTGCGCCCACTTTTATTGAATGTGAGGGCAAAAAAACCCAAATTGAAAAAATTAGAAAGGCGATTGAAGCGGCGACGGACATTATTTTAGCATCGGACGATGACCGCGAAGGCGAAGCCATTGCCTGGCATTTATGTCAAGTCTTTCAGCTCCCTGTCGAAACGACCAAACGCATCATTTTTCACGAAATCACCGAACCCGCTTTGCGGCAGGCCATTGCTACGCCCCGAAAAATCAATATGGCAGTTGTCAATGCGCAATTGGCGCGCCAAGTCTTGGATGTGCTGGTCGGCTATCATTTATCACCACTGCTATGGAAACACGTGAAGGATGGTCTCTCGGCGGGGCGGTGCCAAACGCCAGCCTTGCGGCTTATTTATGACAATCAACGAGAGATTGAAATGACACCGGGCAAACAAAGCTATGTGGTGACGGGTTATTTTACCAATAAAAATATTCCCTTTATCTTAAATCATCCCGAAGAGGGTATGCGCGAATTTCTTCAAGCGAGTTTAACGCATAAGCACGTGTATAACCCGCCAACCTTACGCACGAAAATATGCGCGGCACCGCAGCCCTTTTCCACAAGCACTTTACAGCAAGCGGCGAGCAATGAATTACATCTCTCACCGAAAGATACGATGAGTCAGTGCCAAACATTATATGAAGAAGGTTATATTACTTACCACCGGACGGATAGTCAGCAATTTAGCGAAGAATTTAAAGCGAAGGCGGCCCTTTATATTTTGAAAACCTATGGGGAGAATTATTTGAAGGGAGAGAAAGACCAAATTACTATGTGTGCACACGAGGCCATCCGCCCGACCAAGCTCGAATGTAAAGAGGTCGAAGGAAAAGAAGGGCGCTTGTATAAGCTCATTCGACGGCGTACGCTAGAAAGTAGTATGGCCGCTGCGTCAGTCTCGGTATTGAATGCGAGTATTGCGGGTCCAAGTCTTGCGGGTCCAATTAAATACGAGTATCACTATAGTGCTGAGCAAATTATCTTTGCGGGGTGGCGGGCAGCAAGCGAAGCAGGAGCAAGCGCAGTAGGAGCAGGAGCAAGCGCAGAAGGAGCAGAAGGAGCAGCAAGCGAAGCAGCAAGCGAAGCAGATAATGCAAACTACACTTATCTCCAAACATTAAAAACGAATGTATCTCTCCCTTTTAAAAAAATAAAGGCTTCAATACACCTCACCGAAACTAAACAACATTATACTGAAGCGAAATTGGTGAGCCTCTTGGAAGAAAAAGGCATTGGCCGCCCTTCGACGTTTGCCTCGCTCATCGATAAAATCCAAGAGAGAAAATATGTAAAGAAAGAAAATGTCCAAGGGAAACGAATCGCCTGTACGGAATATACGGTTGAACCAGGCCAGCTTCAGGCCAAGCAAGTCGAGCGGGAATTTGGCAATGAGAAAAATAAGTTAGTTATCATGCCGGTGGGTATTCTCGCCCTTGAATTTCTGCTCAAACATTTTGAGCCTTTTTTCCAGTATGCGTACACTAAGCAGATGGAAGATGATTTAGATTTGGTCGTACAGGGCGCCATTAAATGGCCGTCGATATGTGAAAAATATTACAAGGAATTAGAAGAACTCACGGCGACTATTACCGAGCGCGGAAAAGAAACCATCCGGATTGACGCAGACCATACGTATATGATTGGCAAATATGGACCGGTCATCAAATGTGTCAAAAATAAAGAAACGACCTTTAAACCTGTACGGAAAGACCTTGATTTAAACCAATTAAGACGCGGCGAATATACGCTTGCGGATGTATTAGAACCGCCGGAAATCGGACCGACGTCAATTGGTCTCTATTTAGAGAAACCAGTCTATATTAAGGTCGGCAAGTTTGGAAAGTATTTAGAATGGAATGGATTAAGTAAATCTCTCAAACATTTGAAACAAAAGCCGGCGGATATAACGCTGGAAGATGTAATTGAGTTGTTATTTGACGCGGGTAATGAGGCTGAGCAGACCCGAGTGCTTGGCCCTGATGCGACGATTAAAAAAGGCAAGTATGGACTCTACATCTACTATCAGAATAAAAAAATGAAGAAACCGCGCTTTTTAAAATTAGATGGATTTTCGGGGGGCGATGTATTGACGTGTGATTTGCGAATCATTAAAGAGTGGTTCGCAAAAACCTACCAAATGGAAATATAAAGTATCGTATTTATATAATGAGACTTTCAAAGAAAAAAACACATAAAAGATATAAAAAAAAACTTAGAGGCGGGGTTAATCCTCAGCCCAGTCATCCTTCGCTCTTTACTAATCCATCCGGTGATAGTACGCCCAGGCATTCTACGGCCGGTCATCCTCTACTCTTTAATGCTCCGCCCAGTCATCCTTCACTTTTTATTCGTCCATCGTTATTTCCACAACCCATTAACCCTAAAGACCTGACATTTAATTTATATAAATATAATGCTGAAAATATTACGGAATTGAAAGACTATGTGATAGCGATAGGTCTACTTGACGCAGACAATGAGTGTTTTCGCAATTTATATGAACGAGAAGAATTGCCGCCAAATGAAAAGATTTTTGATATGCTGTACAATACGCGTACAGATTTATGGATATGTACTGATAATACACGGGGTGGCACATATGTAGCGCATGCTAGTGTAAATTATGATACAGAAATAGGAAATTTAATGAATTTTCCAAAAAATAATCCTATTATTAAGGAGGATGATAGATTTAATTTAATCTGGAATGTTTGCGTTTCACTGGCTTATCGAAAAAGAGGAGTTTGTGAGTTGCTTATAAAAACAATTATATCAAGAAATCTGCCGAATGATTTACCCTTTGCGTTAAATGTGGTACGAGGGAATAGAGGGGCGGAGAACTGTTATAAAAAGAGCGGATTTAAATTTTTTACAAAAAATGAAAGTATGAATATTATGACGACTATACCGGATTTACCCGAATATATCCCAATGGAAACTCAAGATGAAGAAGACGTCCTTTGTCAGGGTTTATCCGATATTAAATTAAAAGGTAAAATGGTATTTCTTTATATCATATCACACGGAGAACTCTTACCATTAGTCATTTATAATCACGCCATGCTTAAGAATCTGGAAAGTGTTTCTAGTCCAACTATTTCAACCAACAAAATATTTCCAGATATAAAAGGTAATCCAAATTTGTTAAACGCCGCAAATGAGCGTCGATTTAAATCGACGCTTTTCCCTTTTTATCTCTCAGATAGTAAATTAAAGACTGCTACCCATACGATGAATCTGATTGCGCTTGAGTCAGGATGTGTTTCTCTTATTAATTTAGATACAAATTTGAAAATATCAAACCTACTTTCAACATCAGTCGGTGATGAAAATTTAAATAGGAAGGTAGTATTTGATACATTAACAAAACAATTAAATGACTATACTAATTCATTTATTTCCGTAATGGTCTCGCAGTGTCTTACTGGTCGCAAAAATCCTCTCGCAATAAATTATCCTACTGGTACACTATTAGATACGCCATCCAAACAATGTGAGAGAATACAAACTCAACATATAACGGATAAGCATAAAATAGTAGTGAATAAAGATGCTTTTAAAGTCGCGCAAAATTGGCCAGCCATGCCACAATGCGTCAAGCCCAGCGAAAGAATATTACAAAATAATAAAGTTTATAACTGTGTATACAATGAAATTGAAGCCAAAGACAAAGAAAAATATAACCAACTTATTCGTTTTGTAAAAAATGACATAAAGCCTGGTTTGGAACTAAAGAACGAAGAGTACTACCGTAAAAATCCACTCATTAAATTATATTTTAAAACAGATGGCGTTGATGGTAAAGATGTTTTTTTAAACGTGCCTACACATGAATATATAACACTTACGGATGTATTAAATCGCGTGAGTTATATATTGGGTCTTTATGGTATGAATAATAGCGAAATTGTTATAGTTGACAGTTCGTGCGGACATAAAGACTCTGATGCGTTCTCATATGCCGGAGGGAAAACAAAGAAAAAGAAAAAAGTATATAAAAAAAAGAGACGAACGGCGCGTAGAACTTTGCGCGGTTAATTAGCCCTCCCCAGGACATTTTAATATTTCAAATACTGATTTATATTATATGTTATAATATAATATGATTACACTATTTTTTATCATATTTTTTATCATATTGATTGGAATAATTTTAATTACAAATAAAGAACCAACTATATGTAATAAACAATTAACAGATACTGAATACATAAATCATATGATAACGCATCACGAAGTTGCGGTTTATATGAGCGAAACTCATTTACATAATACAAAAAATCCAATAATTCTTGACCTATTAAGAAATGTAATAAGATTACAAAAATATGAAATAAATCTAATGAAAGATTCAAACATAATTAACACGAATGATGACATGAGTAATAAAAATATTAAAATGGATAATTCATATCGTACTACCCAAGGCGATTTTACAAAACCAAATACGCCATATTTAAGTAATACATTTTGCGACCCTAGTTTTTTTGATATGTCTCATAATAAAAATTTACATAGTATGACAGACACGATGTATATACAACATATGATACCGCATCATCAAGTTGCTGTTGATATGAGTAAAAAAATATTAAAAACAACAAATAGTGACTTTATCATAGATTTGGCAACCAAAATAATCCGTAATCAACAATTAGAAATCACTAATCTCTATTACTTATCGAAATCAAAAAATATGTTTGAAAGTAATATTTTATGATTTATTGATATGAGAGATTAAACAAGAACCTCCCCAGGACATTTCACACCAAGCCCTCCCCAGGACATTTCACACCAAGCTCCTCCCCAGGACATTTCACACCAAGCCCTCTACCCTTCCATCGGGGGGTCAGGGGGGTGTCCCCCCTAGATGACATACGCCGGTATCCGCACTGTGTATTTTTTCTCGATTTCATTGCGCAATGAATTAAATTCAATGGTAAAATCAAAGGGAAAGTTCTGAAAATTCACTAACCGACCGTCGTGAAAACGGAGCTTAAATTTTAGGCGCGCGATACGTTCAATTGGCGGGTCATAATGTACCATATTGACTAGAAAAATGGTGCGCGAATCATAGACGTTGTCATTATAAGACCGAATCGGGATTTTCGCAAAGGCCGAATTCACTTTGCCAGAGTAAGCATTATTGGCAAACATTTGGCGCGAGCTCTCGTTATAAGGGTACAATTCATCATAATAATTATATTTATCCACCTCCATATAAATACAGGTTTCGCCATTGATGGTAAACGAGAGCGGCGCTTCGACATAGTGAATAATGTTACTTGTAATTGTGGCATTGGTGTTATTCGGACAAATATAATCAAAAGAAAGACCGTTTGAATTATTGGTCGAGGGGTAACTCTTTTTCTGAAAACCGAGATAGTAAGGGAGACCCCATTTAGAATGATTATTCCAAACAATCGGTTGCTCACAATTGCTAAAATCATAAGTAATGTGTTGATTAAAATCTAAAGTAAAAGATAGGTCAGTATGACCGAACCAGAATTTACTTTTGACTTCATCATAAAAGACGTTAAAACTGGCGTCGGCATTAATACTCGCATTCATGGTATTTGTTAGCTCCGTCGATAATTGACACGGCGTGTAATAACCTTCTTGAATTGTTACAAGATGTGCTACGTCGCCTATGGTAAATTGAAATTTGGTATTTTGGTATTCATTGGCAAAGACAAAAAAAGTGCTAGGCATCGTGGCTTGAATAAGGCGCATAGATTGGACATTTAATAACTGTTCGGGAAGCATAATCTCGAAAGTATTTGAATTCGGCCATTTGGTGATATCGCGGTCTTCCGAATGCACGGTAACAAGTTTTCTATCCAACACGTAGTTTTGTTCCCGGTTAATTAAGGGTTTAGAATTTCCAAGTGAATATTCGGGATGACGCTGACTCATTTTGTTATATAGATATAAAATAAACTCTAAATTTATATGTATAATATATATAATGTCAGCTATCGGTATAAATATGTCAAGAGCAAGTACATCGGGTGCAAATCCATTGGCACCAGGCAAATCACATGTTAATCGTGGTGGCTTTGGCTATACCATAAATATCATGTTCATTTTTGCCCTCATTGGTATGTGTGTTAAAGTATTTTTTGGTAGTGAAAAATCAAAAGACGGCACTTATGGACCCGCTAATACGATTATATATGGGTACGGTATTGTTGCTTTGTCAATTTTAACTGTGATGTTTATTAGTTATGCGATACACGATAGAATTGGTAAAATCGAGAATAAAGGGAAGGTCGAAAGCATTGTGAATTTTATCAAATCATTTTTTACGAGTTCCATGCCTTCAGTATTGACGATTGTTGTTTTGATTTGGATTATAACATTGAATGTTACTTATTATACGCGAATTAATATGGGGCTGGTAGCCAAAGAATATTATCAGTTATCCGCAGGCACTTCTTTTCTCTTTGTGTTTCAAATCGTTTGTTTATTCCAATACTTGAAATTATACATTAAAATTAAAACAGATTCGAAAAATGCGACAGAAGAAGATGCCACGAGTCAAAGCCGGATTGCTTTTGCGACTTATTTCATTACGGCCATTAATTTAATCGTGGTGGGGATGATGACGATTATTTTACAGTTCTTTTCTACCGACGGGTGAGTGCCTCCCCCGGACCCCCCGCGGTAGAGGGCGGACGCATTCGGTGGATGCGATACAAGTTTTCCCTCCAATATCTCCGCCGAATGCGTCCGCCCTCCAAGTTTTCCCTCAGTATTGTATCGCATCCGCCGAATGCGTCCGCCCTCCAACCACATTCAGTGTGTCGTTCGGGGGCACAACCCCGCCTAGATGTTGATAAACTTATACGTCAACCCATACTCACAATCCGTCTCCCAGATGCCGTAAATTTTTAGAATAAAATTATTGGTGTCCTTGCATTCGGCCTCATTGAAAATCTTTAAAAACCCATTGTTTAATTGTTCGGAAATGCGATAGATGGGCGTTTTTGTCGTAGAACTATGTTTATCCATCATATGTTTTTCAATAGCCGAAAAATGGCTTATGATATCGGTATGATTTTTAATATCAAAACTACATTTGTATTTGTTAAAGGATTTTTCAATCTGGTGTAAGGTTAAATTGAATTTAATGAAAATCCCATTTAACACTAGAATTTCATTCGAATAATTAACTCTTAAGAAATTGCTATTATCCATGACGGTATTTTTTACCCTTTCTTGATAAAAAATATTATTAATATTAAAATCATCTATATCCAGTACAACGTACATTGCTTACAAATTATAGGAGGATGTTTTTAAGCTTTGCTTATACAATAAAATACTAATAATATCTTTTTGGTTCCAGTCCGGACAGCCATTTTTAAAGGACTCTAAGATGGCATTACATTGATGCGTCGTTTCTTCATCATAGGGGGCCTTGCTGTCATAGTGTGCCTTGCCATCATAGTGCCTTTTTTTCAGCCCTAGGTAAGTAATCCAACATTGCGATAAATTGGGATGCGACTCACGGTACAATTTAAACTGGTCAATCATATCCATATATTAAAGTTAATCATATATTTATATATTAATATATAAACATAAAGACATTATTATTAATTAAATGAAATTTCATGAGACTCATTTTGACCATTATTTGAGTGCTCATAATGAAAATTCCTTACATCCGTCGCTTTCTTTGGTTTATAAAAAATTCCCCCCGAAAATCGCCCAGCTCAAGAATCTCATCTTTTATGGCCCCAAGGGTGTCGGCAAATACACGCAAATGCTAGCCGCGATTAAGAAATACAGTCCCTCCGAATTGAAATATGAGAAAAAATTAAGCGTGACCTACAATAAAAATATTTATTTTTTCAAGATTAGCGATATCCATTATGAAATTGATATGTCTCTCATCGGCTGCCATTCCAAAATGCTCTGGAATGAAGTCTATAACCAAATTATCGATATTCTTTTAGCCAAGGCCGAAAAATCAGGCATCATCGTTTGTAAATATTTTCACGAAATCCACAGTGAACTCTTGGACATCTTTTACAGTTATATGCAGTCTTTAAATACCACGAATATTGATTTAAAATTTATTATTATTACCGAAGAATTGAGTTTTATTCCTGATAATATCGTCAATTGCTCACACTTAATCAAGGTTCCTCGGCCTTCGCGCAATACCTATAACAAGTGCTTGAAACTGAAACTGAAAAAAACCATTCAATTACACGAGATTACCAATATAAAAAATATACATTTGACGTTAGACCAGCTGATGAACTCGAATGAAATTATTTGTAATCGCTTGGTGGACTGTATCATCAATACCAAAGATATCAATTTTTATCATATGCGGGAACATTTATACGATATATTTATCTATAATTTAGATTCGTATGAATGTATCTGGTTTATCGTCAATAAATTGGTCAGCCTGAATAAAATTAAAGCAGAAGATATGACGGATATTTTAATTAAAATCTATACCTTTCTTCAATACTATAATAATAATTATCGCCCTATTTATCATTTTGAAAACTTTATTGTCTATTTGATGATGAAGGTTCATGCGATTTAACGATTTGTGCCTATCTTACGATTTTATTTAGTATCGTTTTATTCTCATCCAAATAGGTCCATTTTTCCATGGTGCGTGTGAATTCATCCCCGAGATGGATAATCTGGATACAATCATGATATTCTTTATTCAAGGTGAATTTGGTTATTTTCAGCATTTGCTCGACAAAAGTATTTGTATTTATTACCAAGAGATACTTTAAACGCCCGAAACGATTTATCAATTTCGAGAGTTGGATGCCGGTATTTAAACCCAAGGTATGCTTGAAACCAAAATCTTCAAAATCAATCACCCAAGACCATTTATCTGGATTAAGGTGATTCAAATAGTTGGTACAATGATTAACAATGCCATCCGTATCATCATACTTACTCGCATTCGAGATTTTGGTATAAAAAAGCTGCCCCCCTTCTAAAGTATTACAGAGCGCGTTGAATGAATGGGAGGTGAAATCTGTATGACATGTCGTACAGAGTTGTTTCATGATTAATATATCTTTTATTTGTAGATTCTGTCCTACATTCATAATATATTTAATATTGGTTATTAAATACATTACTTAACGTAAAAAAAAGAGTTATTCTTTTCATTTTTTTATAATTTATTTTTATACATTTATTCCTTCTTGCGGACGACCTTCTTCTTTACAATCACGGGTTCAGCTGCTGCCTCGACGCTTGGTGCTACGATGGTTTCGACGACTGGTGCTGCTACTGCGACGCTTGGTGTTGGCACTGGCTCGACGACGCTTGGTGCTGCTACGCTTGGTGCTACGCTTGGCATTGGCTTCGATGGCTTGACTGGGACCGGCTTTACCTCTTCTTCTTCACAGTCGCTATCATCTTCAATCACCATGCTCGTTTCGTTTGTAGACAACATATTCTTTGCGGCAGGCGAAACTTGAATCAAACACTTGCCCTTCATCGATGGTTTAGGCTGAACAACTGCCTGAAAGAGGCGCCAGGTACAACCAAACTTACCATTCGCAAACCAAAGCCCACCGCACTGGATAATTGCGACGAGATTTACGCCCTTGGGAATAAGCTCGAGTGGCGATGAACCCGTATTTTCGTCAGGGTACAGCATTGTACCTTGAGGGTCATAAATTTCGCAATTAAATTTACCTTCCCAGCAAGGCAACTTAATCTTCAATGTAGGCGCTTTGGTCATATCGGCTTCGCCCGTTTGTTGGTCCTTGCTATACTTTAGCATCGGTGTCCAGAGCGCTTCAATGACTTCCGGCGTCATTGTTTTTTTATTAAACCACGCCATGGAATTCTTAACCGCTTCACCCTTAATGTACTTTTCCAGTTCTTGGAATTTCGTCAAGAGTATATCGGTCTCCGGTGTACTATAATCCTTGCGCGGGAATTGAAGCGACATATCATACGTTTCCTTGCCACTTTGCGGGTCCTTAAACATGGAGGCGCCCCAGGTTAGCATGGGCACTTGCATATTAATATAGACGCCCTTCTTGGATGGCCGGTATAAGATGTTGGCGCTCTTTCCGCCCGATTTATTTAATTTAGGTGCCGTGATATCAATATCAGCGATACTGAAGGTCAGGCCGTTGGCGATGCAGTTTTCAGCGGATTGGTTTGCGTTTGATGAACTCATTCTGTTTGTCTGGTGGTTACATAATTAGAATGGGAAATGTTTAAATCAATTTTTTGCATAATTCAATTTTTTGGGCCATTTAAATAAAGACCAATATATATACATGGGTAACACTGCGTCCACGAAAGCACATCATAATCATGGGGCACATATGCACGGCGACGTCGAATGTACGCGAAAACACGGCCGCAGAACGCATCGCCATCGCCCTACTGGAAGCAAAGGACGTCATCCTGGCAGCAAAGGGCGCCACACGCATCGACGGCGCCATCGGAGTAGACGGCGGTTGGATGGAGGTACACTAGTTATAGCTGCTCCGTAAATAATGTAGCATACAATAGAAAAAGCATATAATAGAAAAAGCATATAATAAAAGTATTTGAATTTTATTATATATAAAATTGGAAAAAGCCCTATGGGGGACTTGAACCCTCGGCCCTCAGATGACCTTTTTTTTAAAATAAAAATAAAAGTCTGATGCTCTACCGACTGAGCTAATAAGGCGAATTTTTCTGTATAAAGGATTGGTATAAGCTTTAGCAAGTATAAGCTTTAGCAAGTATAAGCTTTAGCAAGTATAAGCTTTAGCAAGTATAAGCTTTAGCAAGTATAAGCTTTAGCAAGTATAAGCTTTAGCAAGTATAAGCTTTAGCCAATACAAAGTTTAAGCAACAACGGCAGGGGCAACAGCCACGCTCTTGGCAAAGTGGGGGCTCATGTAGCGCTGGAGATTGAAGTAAGTCAATTCCTCACCGCTGTTAAGCTTGAGCAACGAGGCCAAGTTGGTATCGGCATTGATACGGCGACCGTTCGTCTTATCCTGAAGCTGGTTGGCGCGGATATAAGCGTTGATTTCACGGGTCACTTCGGTACGAGCCATCTGTGTACCCTTACCCTTGCCCAGAAAAACGGCCAACTCGTCACTAATCAGGGTCGGCTTGACAAACCCGGAAGGGGAACGATTGCCGGTCTTGCGCTTGCGCCTGTGGCTCGCCTTGGCGGCGGTCTTCAGCTCACGCGAGGCCTTCTTCTCCAGGGAGCGGAACTCAGACTTGAGGGATGAAACGACTGCGCCGAGCTGCTGGAGCTTGGTCATGAAATCCGTAAACTCGCTAGTAACTGAGGCGGTTTCGACAACAACACCTTCAACGGCCACGGGCACTGTGACAGCGGCAGCGGCAACCACGGGGGTCTTGGGGGCAGCTGCCTTCTTGGCCTTGGGGGCCTTAGGTGTGGCGGGCTCTACGGGAACCACGACCTTCTCGACCTTTTCGGCCTTGGGGACTACGACCTTTTCAGCCTTTTCGGCCTTGGGGGCCTTAGGCGCCTTTTCGGCCTTGGGTGTAGCGGGGGCAGCAACTTGAGCGGGAGCACTTTCGGACTTGGTTGATTTGGCCATACTGTTATATTCTACTATAATAAGATTTATTTAAGTGATTTAACGCATTATATTATTTAATTTGTGATGCTATTAGATAATATAATTTAATGTTGCTAAAGGTTTTCATTTTTCAAACGTGTATTTTATCATCATGCAGCTTTAGCTGCCTCTATTGCGGCCGCTACCGCTGGTGGCATTGCGGGCATCGCAGCTTCTTTCTTCTCTTTCACTTCCATGCCTTCGCGTCCGCCTCGAAACCCAGCCTTGTTCGCCCTAGGGTGGCCCACCATCCCTTCTCTCCCTTTCTGCATCGATAAATAGCCTAAAGATACAAATAAAACTGCCAAAAGTGCAAACATCACATACATATTCGCTGATTTGCCGCCGCGTCTCTTCATTATTATATAAAATATCTATATAATAATTTTTTTTATTAGAAAACCGACTGAAATAACCACGGTAAAGCCGTCGCTGCCTCCGTACTCACTAAAGTCAAAGCACAAAGCACATAATTCGCACCTAAGCACCGGCTATCGTGATTGATTCCATCGCGGATTAACATTTCCATCGCAATTAAAGCCATGTCTTGGACCATGGCTAGTGGCACTATGCGCATGTCAATCATATACATCGCCCTAAATAGGTCACGATGGTTGGGGCATATATCTCGTTTCACTTGGTCGCTTAAATTTGCGCGGTAGCTCCAAATATCATTCAACTCGACCATAAAACGCACCACACCCGAATGCCCGAGAGCTAAAAACCATTGATGGTTCGTATAATTGCCTAAAATATCAATCTCGTGAAAAAGCGCCGCAACCCGCCCACTAATGTTCTGCTGTACTACCTCGGGTTCATTGGCCTTAAAATTCATCTCTTCTTTAAACAACTTACTCAGCCAAATTAATTTCATCATATTCTTTTTAATATTTTTGCCGAATACATTGCGGTTATAAGGATTGGCAATTTTTGTATCAAAGCCTTTCTGGAATAAAGTATAGATAGACATAATATCGCAACCATAAATCATATTGTCACTATCGTGAAAACTAAAGAATTGGACATAGGGAATATCAGTGAGGTTATCCATGGTGAAAAAATCGGTTTCATTCACACATAAGCTGCGGTTGAAACGGGCAGGACCGCGCAATTTATTGTATTGCTTAAATAGGTAGCGCCGCCAGGCATGTTGTATCACCACCGCATTGTCAAAGTGCTTGAAATAATTATAAATTTTGGTGACGATTTCGGCTTTGACCAAACTACTGCTTATTTTTATTTTATGGTGCGCGGCGATTTCTTTGAGTTGCTTAATAGTGTAGTTGTGGGATAAGAGCAAACTATAAGTCTCTTTGGTCGGCATGATAAATTCCTCTTTGGCCTTTTTCTTGTGAGAGATGGGTGGGTCTAGGTCCATCGGCACGGGTTCATTATATACGGGTCCATTATTTATAGGTCCATTATCCATTGCGCTTTGCATATACATAATAAAATGTTTTAATGTCATTATCCATAATCATATATATCAAATCGTGTGTATAATCGACATTCGCGTCGTATTCATTAGCACCTTATTCTTGCCTTTTTTTACCTGTTTATTTAAGGTACCCATCTGGCTCAAATTATTTAACAGAGAGATACACTTATAATTGGCCGCGATATAATCGCCAAAGGCTTCAAATGCCCCATTAAATTTCAATAAGTGCGTATTGTTTTTTTTACACCAGAGCAGAAACTCTTGATGATTATTTAAAAATATAGCGGAGAGAATATAGTAGGCAAATACATGCGTATTTTCCTTGTATAAATGACGCTTGTCTGCGGTGTGTAAATCTTCATAGTGTAACCCCATAAACCCCAAGACCTTAATACATTGATACAAGGCAAACATTCTCTCCATTTCCAAACAAAAATTCAGGTTCGCCAGAAATTCTTTCTTATTTTTCCGGTTATTGGCCGGCAAAGCATTGAAGCTACAAAAGACGCAATTGATGATGCGGGCCCACGATTCAGTATAGGCTTCATAAATCGCAAAATCGCTATTGATGTGAAAAAGCGCACGCAAACTATTTTTCAGCTCGCTATGTTCCTTCGTGGCAAAATCGAGGCCGTACGAATGAAACGTTTCGTGAATAAAGACCTTAAACCACTCTTCTTCGCGGAAGATAAGAATCTGGCCCTTTTTCGCACAGGCCGCCGTAAAGGCCGTGTTGATATGCTCGGGACCAATGATGGTGGCCGGACTGGTCGGCAACATTTTCGTGAACGGTGTCGGATAAATAAACACATTCAAGGTTTCGGTACAGGCTTTATCGGCATACTGCGCACAAATATGAAGCCAGATGTACATCATTCGGACATATTGCGTATAAAAATTGAGTTGTTTTAATTGTTCCTCGTTAAATAAAGTGAAAATAATAGTAATCTCTCGTTGGCCAACATTCCCACAGGTAAAAATAAGTTGGCAATGTTCCTCGGCAGTCACGTACTTCTGAATATGCGCAGGAAAATAGCGGGAATCTTTATCGGAGGGCTGTTTAAATTCGCTCTTGACTTTTAGCACTTGGCTTTGGAAGCAACCGGTTTTAAAAATGGTTTCATTGGCGGCATAAATATCTTGATAGAGCGACACGAGAATGGCTTGATAGCTTTTTTGGTCCTCTTTGGACAACGGCGATGGATTGCCACAGGTACCGAAGCGGTTTAGAAAAGGTTTCATTAAGGTGTCCATGGAAGCGCCGAAGTTCATTCTATGTAATATATATATATAATGCACGAAATAATAATTATATTTATAACCTTACTTTGGTTTAGTATACTGTTAAAAAAAATAACGAAAATAAAAATTTATACTGCTATCTTCATTATATTTTTACTTAATTGGATATTATTTTTGAATGTAAATCCCTATGACCCCAAAGAAAACAAATATACACTCTTATCGGCTATTCCTGCGAACTATATTCCCCGAATGACTATGTGGAAAAATACAGACAGCTATAAGTATCCGGTTATATTTAAACCCGTCAAATGTAGCAAAAATGGAAAAGGGGTAAAAATGATTAAGAACAGAGATGAGGCAAAAGAATATATAAAAAATAGTAATTCGGCGGAAACGATGGTTCAAACCTTTGTTCCTTATCAAAATGAAATTACCATCTTATATGAGAACAATCATATTGTAGCTATGGTTTTAAAAAAATCAAGCCAGAGTGAGATAATGACCAGCTGTTATGGTAATGTGACGTGCGAAGATATAACGCATTTGACGACACCCGCATTGAATGCGGTGATAACGAATATTAGTAAACATATACCCAACTTTAATATGGGTCGTTATGATATTAAATACCGAGATTTACCATCCTTGTTGGAGGGGAAATATTTTTATATCTTGGAAGTAAATGGTACGCTCGGGTTTGATTTAAGAAAAAGCAGTCCGCGTTATTTTGGCACTCAATCCTTATTTTATATCGAGAGATGGTTTTTTAGTAGACTAAAACAAGGGCTGACAAATATACTCACCTTACAGGGGTATAATCCGCTACAATTAGTAAAAATAATGGGATTAACTCTGTATAATACCGTAGAATGTGGCGATTGGGTAAAACTTTTAGCCATATATGGATGAAAAATATTTGGATAATATATATGTCTGGTACTTACGAAGAGAGAAAAAAGAGGGATAGAGTAGCAGAGCTAGCGGATGCTGAACGACGAACTGCGTCCCAAATCGAAAAAGCTTACGCACAAGGCTTAAAGGATGCCACTGTCGGAAAAGGAAGACATATTCCAGGAAATGGCCCATATTATGGCGGCCGACGAAGAAAAACAAAAAGCAAGCGCAGCAGGACCAAGCGCAGCACAAAGAGCAGGACCAAGCGCAGCACAAAGAGCAAGCGGACGCGAAGGAGGAAGTAAAAAATATGTACCTAATTAAGCGGAGGCCTCTTTCAATTCCCGTCTCACCCGCATCAAATCATTCACTACTTCGGCCGGTGCGCCGCGGCGGATATGTTCTAATTTAGCCTTTTTGGTGGCCACTAAAAGTTGTTTTAATTCTGGATGTTGAGAGAATTTAGCCCTGATGGCCTCCTCCATTTCAATCTCTCCGCGGGAGAATTTAGCCCCCTTAGGTTTTAAAAAGAAATCCGGGTCGATTGTAACATTTTTGGGCCGCACCAGTTCCCCTTTAAATTTCCCAGATTTGCCGCCGGCTGCTTTCGCCAACGCCACATCTTTAGCCATCGACGAATTCGGTGTATCCAGCGAAAACTGAATATAGAATTCTTTATTATTGCGTTTAAATTTCGCCGCTTGGTAATAATGTTCGACGGTGAGCCATCGGTGGCTATCGAGTTTAAACTCGGCCGGCCAGAAGTTGGCTAATTTTTTGCGCCACTGGGGCATGCGGGCGAGGTCGGCATACGCCTCGGCGCCTTCTGGGCCGAGTATTTCGCCGGTCCCTTTGCCGGGTTTGGGTTTGTCGGGCGATTGGCTATAAAAGCGCAAGACCGTGCCGCTATCGTATAAATCAGAAGAGAGTTCAGGCAAAGGCTCTGCCAAAGGCTCGTGCAAAGGCTGTGCCAAAGGCTCGTGCAATGATGCCGATGCTTCTTTGTCGCTCGAGATAATAATCGGCTCGGTTTTCACCTGTAAAGCATATGTGGTAAATTCCGGAATAAGACTATAAGGACCAGCTATCTTTTCGAGACATTTTTCAGCCACCAAGTGTTTAATTTCTTCAGGCAATTCTTCAAACGAAAAAGACTTCATATTATTATAGGTAATAATCTGGTAATGCGCGCCCCCGTGATATGCCGCCAAGACATAGAAGGAGGGTTCAAAAATGCCCCGCTCTTCTAATACCCTATCATTTAAATGCCCGCATTGTAAAACATTAATAACATCATTCTCTCGATAATTTAATTCGGAAAAGATAATGATTTTAATATTCAGTTCCCGCTCGAGGGTGGAAATAGCCCAAGTGTCGGCCCAATACTCATTTGTTTTCATTTTTAATTTTAGCATCGAGAGATTGTCAACCCCTTGCATAAAAGCAAACTCGGCCAGTGCTTCGCGGATTTCTTTGCGTTCCTTTTTTAAGCCTGTATGTATTTTTTCTATTTCGGCGGACTGTTTGCGAAAACTCGCAGATAAATGATGGTCCTTGGTTTTCTTCAAGGTCGCCTCTAAATCATTGTGCCGTTTGGTTACATTTTTTATCTCTCGCGTGAGATTTATTTCATTGCTTACAAAATCATCATAAAGCAATTTATAATTTTGAAATAATTCTTCGGTGGCATTATCGGCCAGCTGGTCGCGCATGTCATGAATTGAATACGTTTGGTCGTTTTCGGCTAAAGCTAACTGTATCGTGGAAAAAAAACAATCACCGTCATAAGGTGTATCGATAATATCATATTTATCGCTGCCCATAAATTCTTTAATCCACTTCCCTTTTTTAAGAGGTGCTTTTGAATTAGCTTTTGGAACAGATGCTTTGCTTGCTTGTGGAACCGATGCGTCTGCTTGTGGAACAGATGCTTTGCTTGCTTGTGGAACCGATGCGTCCGCTTTGCTTGCTTGTGTAACCGATGCTTCTCCATGAATTTTCTCATACGCAAAAGCAAATAAAAGCGGTTTATCAAATTTATTCAAATCGATATCGCCATCCGTATCAAAGATATTCGCCTGGTCGCTGGCCAAAATTTCATAGACACCGATTTGCATCGTGATATCATCCTGCTCGACCAAATAGATAGAGTAATAGATAATATTATTGTCAATATACGTATACTTGGCTTTCCCTAAGGCGAATATTATATCCTTGTCATAAATAACCGTTTCATATAAATTCGCTTCATAGTCTAAATCATCCGAATCAATTTTGGCACTTTCACTATAGGTCACGGTAGTGTCTAGTACTGATTTTACCATATTATAATACATATATATGTTTTTATAATATACTATACTTAAAAAACTAGAACAGAATGTACTTACTAAAATAAACATCCGTTTTTAGTTCTTGAATATTGCGCCATAAGCGCATGCGCCGCTCTACGATATCTTTATTCTGCGGGTCTGTTTCAAAGAAAAGCAAGACCTGTAGCATTTCATCCTTTACCATTTTCCCTTTGGATACCCCATAATACTGTAATATTTGTAAGAGCCCTTTAATCGTATATTTCTCGTTATAATAGAGTTTAAGTGCTTCGATATCATCTTCATCTAATTTTAGATATTCATTTTCGTCAAATTCATCCTTATTAATTTCTATCTCGTTGAGAGAAAAATTAATATTTTCCATTTAATCGTACTGTTAAATAATATTTAAATACTTTTTATGCTTATTTTTTTATACTTACTTTTTTACAGGCTTATTGATTTCCATCAGCATATCCATATGCTTGAAAATGGTTTTATTCGAAATACTGGGTTCGGATTTGGCCTTCAGGATACTAATCGCCGTAATATGTCCGACTATACTCGCCCATTCATTTTTTTCCGTCTTCAGTTCGCTCATTCCCGTCGTGATTAAACCATACAGCAATTCGGACAATTCTTCCGCAATATTTACGCTATTCTCTTTTTTGATGTAGTCGTCCAAATTCGCCTGTAATTCGTTAATCATGTCGATTATTTTTGCCTTGGGGATGATTTTTTGAAGCATCAAATTGACATAAAATAAACCCAAGGCCCGGCGCTTTTCATTCGTTTTATTATTAAAACAAAACTTGTCATAATCCTTGTCGGGGCTACAATAGGCAAAATCATTGAAAATATGCACATCGGTATTTAGTTTGGCCGTCAAAATCGTCTTCATAAATTCATACTTGGTCATCAATTCGTTATAGAGCGCCGCATACATACTGGAATAAAAACGGTTCCCGCTGGCAATGTCAAATATCGCATCACCGATTTTGTTTAATTCGAGTAGTAATTCTTCCTCGTTTATTTCCAACCCAACAATCAAATCAATTTCGGCCCGAATCTGCGTGAGCAAGGTGTCGTACGTTTTATCGGTCATTTTATTCAAATGTTTGCGAATTTTATCAATGGATAATTCCACCCCCTTCTTCTTTTCCAAGACGGTTGTTTTAAAATTCCGGATGGAATCCCATTCGGCGTCCGTGACTTCTTTTATATGAATGCGCGGCTTATGCGTGCGTTTATCAAAATGCGGCGTTTTAATGTATTCTGGCGCACCTACATTGGAGGCAATTTTTTTTATCGCCTCAAGCGTTTCTGCTGGCAATGTATAATTAAAACCTTCCTTTTTGATGCGGTCATAATCAGTGCGCGTATACATTATACAAGCAGCCATATTATATTATGCTTACCTATAATAAAAATCTATATTTATATCAATTTTATAAATAATACTTAAACGTAAAACCAAATACTAACAGTATATTATGGCAGATGAAATTGTACGTAATGAACAGATAAATAGTGAACCAATAAATAATGACATGAGAGAAATAAATGATTGGGAAGATTTAAATGCGAAAACCTTGTTGCTGCGCGGCATTTATGCGAATGGTTTTGAAAAACCGAGCCCGATACAGCGTAAAGCCATCCTGCCGCTTTTTGCGAAGCGCGATGTCATTGCGCAAGCCCAGTCGGGTACCGGCAAGACCGCCTGTTTTTCTATCAGCGCCTTAGAATTAATTGACACGACGAAAAATGTGACGCAAGCGATGATTCTCTCACCCACTCGAGAGTTATCGATTCAAACGAAAAAGGTTATTGACTCGATTGGCGGGCTGTTCCCGGACCTTTGTACACAACTCTTGATTGGTGGCACTTCGACCGATGATAATATTCAATTGTTGAGAGATAAAACACCCCAAGTGGTGATTGGCTGTCCGGGGCGTATTCACGACATGCTGAAACGCAAGCGCCTCTCTGCCACGCATTTTAAAATACTGATTATCGACGAAGCGGATGAATTATTGTCTGCCGGGTTTAAAGACCAAGTGTATAATATTTTTCAGTATATGCCCTCGACGATTCAGGTGGCCTTATTTAGTGCGACCATGCCGACCGAGCTGAATACCTTAACGGATAAATTTATGCGTAATCCGGTGAAAATATTGGTGAAGAATGAGCAACTCACCTTGGAAGGCATCCGCCAGTTTTATGTGGCGCTGGATAATGATGAGGTCAAATACGATACTTTAAAGGATATATACAGTTCTCTAACTGTAAGTCAATCGATTATTTACTGTAATAGCGTGAAACGAGTCAATGACCTCTACGTGGCGATGAATAGCGATAATTATCCGGTCTGTCAAATTCATAGCGGGATGGAGAAGGAAGAGCGCTTACGCAATTACGAAGAATTTAAAAGCGGGAAACATCGAGTGTTGATTTCGTCGAATGTGACCGCGCGTGGGCTAGATGTTCAACAGGTTAGTACAGTTATTAATTTCGATTTGCCAAATTGCGTTCATACGTATTTACATCGGATTGGGCGCAGCGGTCGGTGGGGGCGCAAGGGCGTGGGCATTAATTTTGTGACCTCGCGGGATATGCGGCAATTAAAAATAATCGAACAACATTACCACACGACGATTCCCGAGTTGGCGGAGAATTGGGCGACGCTTTGATGAGACCTGAACTTGTGATACATAAACTTGTATTGTGATACCTATACGTTCAAATTTATTCTTATTATTCTCTCCAAATAATAATGATAAATGACATTTTGACTTCGTTCTTATACCCCAAAGAAGAATCTTTGCCGACAGAAGGGGATGATATTTTTCAGTTACCGATTGCGTATTTAGAGAGAAAAGCGGAATTAGAAGAACATACCATAAATGATTTAGAATTATTGCCGCTAGACCCGACCGCCTCGCTCTATAAGTATGTGTTTAATCCCGAGACCATTTTTGGTGAAAAAACGATACGCCTATGGAGTAAATATTATACACCCGATACGACCTTTTTAAAAGAAAGTCAAACCCTTTTAAAGAATAAACTGAAATCAAGCGGAGAGGTATCTGCGGAGCGGCAAGCCCAAGTACATGCGGTTTGGCAAGAAATTCAAGGCGAAACGGGTTTTCACGAAAAATTCAGTTTCATTGAATGGGAAAAACTACATTTTTTGAACCACAATGCGAAATTTTTACAGTGTCTCAGCATGTACAATATGGCCGCGCCCTTGTTTTCTCTCATGATGCCCATCTTTTTTTTAATTCTCCCCCTGCTTATTATTAAATTGCGCGGCTTGCCCATCACGATTGAAAAATATATTGAACTTTTGAAGACCGTGTTCAAAAAACACCAAATCGGGCAAATCTTTGATTTATCGAACGCAAGTTTTGAAAAAATAATGTACGTCCTCGCTTCGGGTGTCTTTTATATTATTCAAATTTATCAAAACATCATGTCATGTCGGAAGTTTTATAAAAATATGACGAAAATACATGAGCAACTCTTTCTGGTGAGAGATTATCTCGACAGTACCATAAAAAATATGGATGTCTTAAGTGCCCAGTGCGCAGGTTTGAAATCGTATGAACCCTTTTTGGTCAATATGGCTCACCATCGGCAGATTTGCGACTACGTCTTGAGAGATTTTAACCAAGTGACCCCCAATAAAATAAAGATTACAAAGGTCGGGCAAATCGGCCATACGATGAAATGCTTTTATCAATTGTATAAAAACACGCAGTTTCACGAGACCCTCCAATACACCTTTGGTCTCAATGGTTACCTAGATAACTTAAACGGAATGCGCAAAAATATTTCATTGAAGCACATGAACACGTGCCAGTTTAAACAGAATAAAGCCACGAAATTTACGAATGCTTATTTTCCCTCCTTGGTGAATGAGAAGCCGGTGAAAAATACCTATAAAATCGATAAGCATTTAATCATAACGGGACCGAACGCAGCGGGGAAAACCACATTGTTGAAAGCGACTATTTTTAATATTATTATTTCGCAGCAAGTGGGCTATGGCTTTTACAAGAAAGCGAACGTCGTGCCTTACGATATGATTCATTGTTATATCAACATTCCCGATACATCGGCGAGAGATAGTTTATTTCAGGCGGAGGCGAAGAGGTGTAAAGATATTTTGACGAAAATAGACCAAGACCAAGAGCAAGCAAGTGAAGTAGCCCAGCCACGCAAACACTTAAGGCATTTTTGCGTCTTTGATGAATTATATTCCGGCACCAATCCGTATGAAGCGATTAGCAGTGCTTATGCCTACCTGAAATATCTCAATAAATATGACAATGTTCATTTTGTATTAACAACCCATTTCTTAGATTTATGCCGGCGTTTAGAGAAAGAACGAGACATACATAATTACCATATGAATATTGAAACGGCCAATGATGATTTTAAATATACTTATAAATTGAAAAAAGGTATTTCTTATATTAAGGGCGGCATTAAGGTCTTGAAGGATTTAGAATATCCGACCGAAATAGTGAATACAACAAATGCGACATTAAAAGAATTGGACATTTAATATATTCGTTCAATAACTATTTAAAATATATAATATATATTCAAACAAATGATAAATATTTGCGGCAGTAACCTAATCCCTATTTTCATTACTTTGTTGTGTTGCGGCGCCATTTTCGTTTATTTTAATTCGCGTTTAAATGAGATTAAATTTGCGGTGGAAAAACAAAATCGGGTATTGACTGCCTTTATTACCAATGTTCAGCAAGACATTCGCAGCGGAGGGTGTATGGAGAATCTCGCAGCGCCGGAGGCAGTCCTTGCGGCCAAAAAGTTTGTTTTGGAAAAAGAAAAAGAAAAAGAAAATCAAAAAATAGTTGTCTCCGACGATGAAGACGAGAGTGATTCGGATGATAGTAGCAGTGATTCGGAGGATAGCGATGAGAGCGAGGACGGGGATGTTGGGAGAGATGAGATTGAAATAGACCAACTGCCGCCCATCGCTTTCGAAGTATTGTCAATAAGTGACATCTATGGCGCAAGTGCTAGCGAAGCAGGTGCGGGCGCAAGCGATGCAGGTGCTAGAGATGCAGGTGCTAGCGATGCGGCAACAGAGGGTGCAGGTGCTAGCGAAGCCGATACATCCATCATCGAAGTAATGGACGACTCCTTGAATTTAGTCAATTTACTCAATGTCGGAACCGATGCGACCAAAAGCGAAAGTTATGACCAAATGCGCGTAGATGATTTGCGAAAAATTGTATCAGATAAAAATTTGGCCACAAAAGATGATGTCAAAAGATTAAAAAAACCTGAGCTATTAGTCTTGCTTAAAAAGTAAATATATATGAAATGATTGTATATATATATTATTATAGTATATATATACAAATGAGCTGGGGAACATGTTACGCAGGGTCAAATAATATTCATCCGGATTTTCCGCCGATTATGAATGATGGGCGAAATTTTACGAATTGGCAACCAGGCGAGGTTATCAATAACTATATTCGCCAAGAAGCACAGATTAAATCAAACTGGCAATACCGCACCTATTTAACGAAAAATGCGGACGCAATTATTAAATACAATCAGATGAGCGCCTGCGGCGAATGTTGCGCCAATACCGTACAATATGGCACAGGACAACAGGTCTCAACTAATTCGCCCTATTTATATAAATCGTGTTTGGATACGACGAAAAGATATGGGTATGAAGATAGTGATTTAAAAAATTTATATTTATCGGACGTGACTTTACAATCCCGCATGGTGACGCCGGTTTTCACTCAATCCGATTTATTGTATAATGGTATGGCACGAGCCAACTAAAAAAATAAAAAAATAAAAAAATAAAAATATTATATATATGAAAAATAGTAATTGTTTTATCACCGCATTATTTTTATTTTGTTGGTTTATTTTTTTAATTCATACATTTTTCTCTCATAAAAATATTCCTTGGGGAAATATTGGAGTTGTTTCGCTTGTATTTGGATTTTTATATTCATCATTAAACTATATATGTCAAAAAAATAATACAATGCTGTGGCTTCTGACACCATTACCATTTTTACTCTTCGGATACATTGTATATGATTTCAATAATCAATTCAAGTAAATATATTCCGAAACAAATAAGATTTGCTTATTTTTTCATAGGTGGCATTAATAAAATCAATATGTTTCCCCATTTTAGTTGTATTTTCAAGCATTAATATATTTTCATCTTTTAATTCTTGGAGCATTTTTGATTGTTTGTCTATTTTTTTTTCTAATGTTTTAATCATCAAGTACAGTTTATCTATTTGGTCTGTTGACATAATTATATCAGAAAGAATATTAAATATAAATTATATTAACGCTTAGAGATGAAGTTATTAAGCATTGATGTGGGGATTAAAAATTTAGCCTATTGCTTGCTGGAAAAGGACATGCAAGTACCTACTGCGCAAGTACCTACTGCGCATGCTAAAATAATCGCATGGGATGTCATCAATCTATGTGGCATCGACCCCCTCTGTTCGGAATGTAAAAAGGTCGCTAAATTTGCCCAGCAAAAATATTATTGTGCGGCGCATGCGAAAAAGTCCGGTCTGCTCTTGCCCAATAATACCATCTCTCTGAAAAAAATAAAGAAGATGAAATTAATTGACCTACATAAACTGATTGGCGACTATACTATTCCGAATCCGCATGGGTATGTAAAAAAAGAAGAGGTCTTAAACATGGTTATGACCTTTATGGAAGCCAAAATGTTAAACTCGGTCACCGGCGCAAAAGCCAATGATATGGATTTAATTCAAATCGGTATCGCCATGCGCAAGGCCTTTGACCAAGAACTGAAAGACCATCTCTCCACCCTTACCCACATTGTCATTGAAAACCAAATTAGCCCGATTGCCAACCGCATGAAAACCTTACAAGGCATGATTGCCCAATATTTTATTATGCACGAGAAAACCCAAATTATTTTTGTGTCGGCCGCCAATAAACTCAAGGGACATGGCAATGAGATGGATATCGCAACAGACACTTCCACTTACGCGTCCCGCAAAAAAGAAGGCATTAACATCACTTTGAAATTATTAACGGAGAGGTCGAATGAATGGCTACCGCATTTTACACAGCATAAGAAAAAAGATGATTTGGCGGATGCTTTTCTACAGGGCAACTGGTTTTTAAATAGCAAAGAAGTAGCAAAGAAATAATAAGAAAAGGATTTATATATAAAATGACTTATATATAAAATGGCAAATAAGTCTGACATCGCAAATAAGTCTGACATCGCAAACAAGTATGACATCGCAAATAAGTATGACATCCCAAATAAGTCTGAAACCTTAGTCAAACATGAACCTAAAAGGTATGAAATATTAACCGATAAATATTTAATGAAACCAGTCGTGGTAAAATATCATAGGTTTGGTTGTTATCAAACATATTCGCCGGATAGCCGGTGTTGCGGGCTTTGCTATTGTTGTTGTCGCGCGAAAAGTAACGATAAAACGCTCGACACAAAACGTTGTGATTTTTGTCCAAATGATTTATGCGAGTATTGGTATTCGGGCTATGTCCAAACGACGGAGGGCCGTGGAAATTCTGAGGAAGAAATAAACGGATGTTGCTGTTGGCTTTGTTTTCCGCTAAAATTCCCGCTGTTTTTTCCGTGTTTTCTCGGCTCGCTCTGTAATCACGCCATTAATATATGTTGCGCGACGACATGTTGGGCAACAATCACTACTGGGTGCCCATTCTTTAGCGGCTGTGCGGCGCCGATTAAACGCAATTATTTATGTTAATATATTTTTTTGCGTAGAACTTAAAGTTATAATTTATAGATAATACACAATAATGGAAGATATCACCAACGATATTATCGATTTGAATTTTGATGATATACCGACCATTAATCTTGGTGGCTCTAACAGTGGTGGCTCTAACAGTGGTGGCTCTAACAGTGGTGGTCGTCCTTCGGTTAATTTCGGCGGAGGCATCGAACTACTTATGAATGACAAGCGCTTAAACGAAGGCAAAGGCAAGAAAGAAATCATCGATATCGGTTTAGGTGATTTGAATGATTTAGAGCAAGAGTTAAATGACCTGGTCGATGTCCCCAAAAGTGCCCCTGCCATTTCAAAATCAGGGCTCTTCAATTCTTCTATTTTCGGTGGCATGAAACTCAACACGGGTCCCGAAATTGACGATAATGTCTCGATTGGAAGTATTGTGAGTGTGAATGACGCGCCGAAAATCGGCAAAGCCACCGCTGCTTCTGCGGGCGACAGTAAAACATGGGATGGATTTACCAAGTTTAATAACGTACCACTCAATCCTGATAAAAATCTCTCCGATAAGGCAAAATTGTCGCCCGAAGAAACTCTCTTGGAAAAGTTTAAGGTCTTGCGCAAATTGGAAGAGATTGAGCGGAAAGGCGCCAAACTCACCAAGAAATACTCCATGGATTCGCCGCTGGCCGAAATGCAAGGGGAATATGAAATGATTATCGCCGAAAAAGAACGCACCAATAGTTGCAAATTTCAAGCGAAGATGTTGATGGCCGCTATCACGGGTCTCGAATTTCTCAATAATAAATTTGACCCTTTTGATGTTAAGCTCGATGGGTGGGCAGAACAAGTCAATGAAAATGTCGACGACTATGATGAGATTTTTAGCGAACTTCACGAGAAATATAAATCCAAGGCCAAAATGGCACCAGAATTGAAGCTGCTCTTTCAGTTGGGCGGCTCGGCGATTATGGTCCATATGACGAATACGATGTTTAAATCGTCTTTGCCAGGAATGGATGATATCATGCGCCAAAATCCGGACTTGATGCAGCAGTTTACGAGTGCGGCTGTCAATAGTATGCAAAACACCAACCCCGGATTTAGTGGTTTTATGGGCAACTTTATGCCCGGCGCGAGCAATGACCGCCCCCCGCCGCCGCCGGCCCAAACCCAGGTGAACCGTGGACAAAATGAACGTACGGCGCCGCCCACGAACCGGCCCGACCTGATGCGCGCGCGCAATAATGACGGCATTAATATTCAA
>Ga0209296_1000224_pt1 | contig 50372 bp, 52 predicted proteins | sample S_130206_EF_Meta_FD_187319 | JGI IMG/M metagenome (GOLD analysis project Ga0209296, IMG submission 187319) | Freshwater microbial communities from Lake Simoncouche, Canada to study carbon cycling - S_130206_EF_MetaG (SPAdes) (version 2) | ecosystem: Environmental > Aquatic > Freshwater > Lake ...
ATAGTATCTTCTTTTTTAAATACTATCATACCTGCTTTAGTAAGCATCTTGTTTTCTAGATCACTCCAGAACTCTTTACCTTTAACTGATTCTTGCCAGTCGAATGCTTCTGCTAATATACCTTCGTCATCGTCTATTAAGAAGTGAGCTGCTGCCATTTTACCTCGTTGTCTTATTAATTCTGCAAAGAAGTCATTCTGATATTTCTTTGGTATTTTACTACATAATGTAGCTTCATAAACTTCTTTAGACTCTCTTTTAATTTCTGTTAGTTGTGCCATTTTAAATTACTTTAATTGTTAGTGATGAAAATCCTTGCTCTGTTGGAACGCTTAGGTGGTTCCATAGTCGATTACAACTAAACCTCTTACTCTTTTTAAAAGTAGATTTCTGACGAATAGACATTAACATCCATTCCTTACTAGTTAGACCTCTGCATGGTCTCTCTGATGCGTGAGCAATTTTATGCTCGTTTAATTTATTTTTCTTGTACTCTTTACAATACTCGTGTGCCGCTGTTGCTTCTGGTGACATACTATTTATCTTTAAGGGTTAATACTGTTAAGTCTAATTTCTCAGTGGTCATAAACTGACAATTATCTAGTCCATAGTTATAACTTAGATATTCTTCATAGTCTATTATACCTTCTACTTCTTCTATTATTATTTTGCCACTTACGTAGTCTAATACTGTTATGTACATAGTTGTTCTGTGTTAATTAAATATTCTTCTAGTAAATCTTCGAAACTAAGTAAATCCATATACTCGAACAAACCACTTATGTCTGACTCATATATAGTCTTATGAAGCAGACAAAAGTTTATTGCTAGTGTAATTAAATACTGCTTAGTCATTACCAACCAGTTTGTAAGTCAGAATGGCGAATATAGGTTAGTCCTCGGTAGTTAAACCATGAATATAAACCTTCTTGGTCATTTTCTTGGTCATAGATGAAAGCGAATCGCTTTGGTAAGCTACCGACTAGGAAACCAGTGTATTTAACTTTGTTTAAATAAATAGTTGTTTCTCTGCGCTTGAAAGATTTAAGTAATGTAGTCATTTTAAAGTGGTATTAAAGGGTTAAATATAAATTAATTTCGAATATATTATCTGACTTAAATATTATTTAGATCGTGTGGTTTTCGACTTCGTAATCTATGAAAGTTGAAGTATAATAATCTTCATCATCTTCATACTCATCAGTGTTTTCTGGATATATATCAAGTAAACCTTGGTAAATAAAGTCATCGAAAGCATCGAAAGAATGAGTTAATATTATTAAGTTAACAGGGACTTCATGACCTGTTTCATCTTGCCAGTAACCTGGTTCTACTGAGTAATCTATTAGACCTTTTATTTGGTCAATCTTGTCGAGTAATTCTTGCATGGTTTAAGGTGTTAATTTATTTAATGGAATATAAAGTATTAGTGGTATATTACTGTCTCTCTAACAGTCTATATTTAAATCTTCAGAAGTCATAGGTTTATACTCCAGCGTAGTCTCTATAAACTTACATTCTGCTAAGAATTCAACTATTAACATGGAATAGTGTTCTTCATTTAATGGAGTCATTCCAAATCTCTTCATGGAATACTTGTCGAGCAACTTTTTAACTAATTTAGTCATGGTGTGTAGTGTTAATTATTAATTAATTTCGTGGATATTATCTGTAGAATTTTTAAATAGCGCCGTGTGGTGTATAGCACTTCAACTTGCAAGAAACAGAAATGGCACACCATGCACTTAATAAATAAAAAGTGTGACATTAGGGTATTAATTAAGGAAGAGTAAGGGGCTATTGTCACAGTTTTGTGGTGATAAAAGATTTAAAAATAAATAAAAAAAAGCCGCCCGAAGGCGACTTAATTTAATTAATTATACTAATTCTGGTAACGCTCTAACAAAAGCGGGAAGATTATTAGTATTAGTATAACTTCCATACTTTTCGAAGCAAGGCATTAAGTCAAATTTCGCTTTAAAGGCGTTATATACTAAGTCGTGGTCGTAAGTACATAGTATTGACTTGTTGTTGGTAAAACTAATAACAGTATTAGTTCCTATTAACGACTTGCGAATAACGAAGCGCTTAGTCGTTATAGCGTTTTTAGTAACTGGAGTTACTGTTGCTGGTGCAGGAGCGATGGTTTTTGCTACGACTGCTGAGTTTTTTGACTTTGTCATGGTAATTTAATTAAAAGGTTATGAAGTATAATTATTTAAACTTCGAATATATTATCTGACCATTAAAATACTAAGTCCGTGTAGTGTATAGCATAGTAATCACTACAATTTACTACTAAAAATACCTGAAGTATGGACGAAAGTCGGCTCTGCCTGTCAATTCCACAATTAAGTAGAGTAAAAAACCCTCTTTCGAGGGCTTTAGTTAGTTATTATTATACTAATTCTTTCAATGCTCTAACAAATACTGGTAAATTATTAGTATTAGTGTAACTTCCATACTTATTAAAGCATGGCATTGCTTCAAACTTGTCTTTTAGTTGATTATAGACCTTATCGTGGTCATAAGTCATCAACTCGTTCTTGTTGTTGGTAAAACTAATTACGGTATTTGTACCGATTAGACTTTTTCTGATTACAAATCGCTTTGTGGTGATTGTGTTTGACATGGTAATATAAATTAAGTTATAAAGTTTATTATTAAACTTCGAATATATTATCTTGATTAAAAAAGGATAAGTCCGTGTGTGTATAGCAAGCAACTATAATAAACAAAACTAGTAGTTCTTAACTGTGACGTAGGACGGAGTCTACTCTTCCGACTCTATTTCAAAGTCAGGCCAAATAAAGGATGCCTTTCGACATCCCTTAATTAATTACCCTATGATAAATCGTATCACAAAGTATACCGCTATCCATGCTGCCAATATCAATTGATATTTGATCAGACTAAAGAACTTCAATACATATTTCATAATAAAATAAGCAGTTTATAGACTTGCTTAGGTCAGTTAGGTTATACTAATTCTTTTAATGTTCTAACAAACACAGGTAGATCGTTAGTGTTAGTGTAACTGCCATACTTAGCGAAGCACGGCATACTGTCGAACTTATCCTTAAGTTGTTCATACACTTTATCGTGGTTGTAAGTACACACGATTGATTTGTTGTTGGTGAAACTAATTACTGTGTTAGTTCCGATTAATGATTTTCTAATCACGAATCTTTTTGTGGTGATTGCATTCATAATGGTTGTTGAATTTGTTGGTTTTATATATATAATTAATTTTATATATATTTTAAATTCAAATATATTATCTTCATTTAAAAATGGTAACTCCGTGTGTGTATAGCAATTATAAAACCTCAATCCAAATCCCAATGTCAATGCCATTTGACTTATTACAGATCCTAAAACCTCATAAAGTTGGGGAACCCGCCAATTTAAAATGCGTTTCCCTTTTGAAATTAAAAATAGAAAACAGGGTAGTAACCCCCAACTTTCCTATATCTCATAATTCCCTATATCTCATCACAAAATCAAACACCCAAAAAAATTTTTTTCATTATTTTTTTTTATAACATTAAATATATTTTACAATAACATGCCTTTATGTAAACTATACTTTGCATTATATTATGGACATAATGATTGTTTTTGTCTATAATATGATACAATACTATGACATTAGGGTATTAGAATAAAGGAGTAATAGGCTATTGTCACAGTATGTCATTATAGTAAAAATCACTAATTCCGTGTGATAGTATATCTATATCAAAGTTAATAATATTACTATGGCATTTGAACTAAGAAGTCAGTCACCTTTACATAAACAAAAGTTATCTCCTAAAGCTGCTAAGGCTAAAGCAGAGAGAGATCTTGCTTATGCTAAGACTGACGATAGAACTGCAAAGAAAGCAGAATCACAGAGAATGCATCGTCATAATCCTTCTGCTAAAGGTAAGGACTACGATCATGAAGATGGTAGGTTTGAGTCTGTTAAACAGAATAGAGGTAATGAAGGAGAAGGTACAAAAAAAGAAAGTGGTAAAAAATATAAGATAACTAAAGTTAAAAAATAAAAAAATGGAAATAACATTTGAAACACAAAAGGAAATGGTTGTTACACCAGAAGTAAAGAATACATTTACATCAGTAACAGTAAATTCTATAATAGATAGACCAAATAGAAAAATAGTTACTGCTAATTTTTTAGAAGGATTTAGTATTGTTTTATGGAAAGGTGAAGAATACGATGTTATTGGTCAATGGACCGACACGGACGTTATAAATAGAATTAACGAATTATATCAATAATCATGATGAAAGGCATAGGTCCTCAAGGATTAGGATGTAGTAAAAACAATGGTTATACTATTGGTAAAGCTAATAGTCCTATTGAACAGAAATCACCATTAATGAAGACTGCTGCATGGACACGTAAGGAAGGTAAAGATCCTAAAGGTGGACTTAACGCTAAAGGAGTTGCTAGCTATAGAATAGAACATCCAGGTAGTAAACTACAGACTGCTGTAACTAAAAAACCATCAGAATTAAAACCTGGAAGTAAAGATGCTAATAGACGTAAGTCTTTTTGCGCTAGAATGTCTGGTATGCCAGGACCAATGAAAAAACCAAACGGAGAACCAACAAGAAAAAAACTTGCGTTAGACAAGTGGAATTGTTAATATAAAAATAAATAAAAAATGGCAGTATTATACGCTTATCCAACAATAACACCTACATCGGACGATTTACTAATAGGAACAGATATGGTATCGGCTGGTGAAGAAGCTCCTAAAACAAGAACTTTTACGATAGGTTCTATAAATGCACTTGCAAATCAATCATTAGCAGGTATATATGCTACATTAACTGGCGCTACTTTTACTGGAAACATAGCAGCACCAAATATCTTAAAAACAGGTGGTACGTCATTTCAAACGTTAAGAGCTGATGGTTCTGTAACTACAAATGGACCACTATCTAAATCTTATAGTAACACGTATCAAACAGCAGCAGGTGCACTTTCTGCAGTATCTACTATTATTCCTTACAGTATATTTAATACTGGAGATATATTATCTATTGTTGCTAATATATCATCTACAGCAGCAATTGCCACAGCAGTTGTTGATGTTAAGTTTTATATTAATTCAACACCTGACACCGCTGGTTCACCAATACAAATAGCAACTTATAACTTTGCTATTGGCGACCAAAATATTTCTGTAGAAAGAATATATTGGAATACTGGTACCGCTTTTACTGGTAGGTCTTTTAATAGTTCTGCAATTGGATCAACAGGTTCTGCGTCCGTGCAAGGGTTGTCTACTACATCATTAGCAATACCTTCGCAATTTTACATAGTAGTTGTTGCTACAACAACAGGCGCTAATAGAGTTTGTATTAATTCTGTTGTAGTAGAAAAAAAATAAATACATGGCTATAGTATATTCATATCCATTAAATGATGATATAAAATCATTAGACGAATTAGTAGGTACTACAAAGAAAAGTATTAACGGTGAAAATAGAACTGTTACTAGAAATTTTTTGTTATCTGATTTGGCTAATTTCTTTATATCAAATGGTGGAATACAAAAAACACTACAATTAACCACTAACAATACTAGTGGACCTGCTACTTTAAATCAAGAAACAGGTGTACTTAATATACCAAACTATTCTACAGGTAGTTTAGTAACTCCATCACCATTAACTAAGGTAGATGATACTAATATTACATTAACTTTAGGAGGAACACCTAATACTTCTTTGTTACAAAGTGTTAGTCTTACACTTGGTTGGACAGGAACTTTAGCGGATTCTAGAATTGCAAGTGCATCTATATGGAACGCGAAACAAAATGCAATTACTACAGGTACTAATCTACAGTATTTAAGGGGAGATTTATCTTTAGCTACATTTCCAACAAATGTATCTTCATTTACTAATGATTCAGGATATATTACAAACTCTGCTTTATCTGCATATCTTCCATTAACAGGTGGAAATATGACCGGTACTATCAATTGGAACCAGCAAAATGGTAATGGAATTATATGGTCTACGGCATCAGACGGAGCTTCAATTAGATTTTATAGCACAGGAGATACTGATCCAGACACAAGACTTGAATTTAATATAGCTGATAATAATACTGAATATTTCAGATGGACTGCCAGCCCCTTTATTGGAACTATTTACGAAATAATGAGGTTAGCGCCAACCACACTTGGTTCTGGTAGTGCTATTTTAACTATTTCAGGAAAAGTAGTCGCAAATTCATTTGAAAAATCAGGAGGTAATAATAATCAAATACTCGCAGCTGATGGTTCAGTAATAACAGCAGGAACAAATATAACAATATCTGGTGGTACTATATCATCAACAGGCGGTGGGGGTGGTGGAAGTGTTACCGCAGTAACAGCAACAAGTCCTATAACATCGAGTGGTGGAACTACTCCAGTTATATCAACATCTATGTCAACTAACAAGTTGATAGGTAGAAGTACAACTGGTACTGGTGTTATGGAAGAAATAACTATTGGTAGTGGACTAACATTATCAGGAGGAACATTAACTAATACAGCCAATGCTACACCAACAGGATATTACATAGCGATATCAGATAGTACAACACAAGATAATCCTACAGCAAATATTCCAAGGGCAGTTAAATTTAATACTACTGATTTATCAAATGGGTTTTCTTTACAAACACAAACTGCTGTATTTACAGGAACTATAAATAATGGTGGTGCTGGTGCAGGAACTGTGTTAAATGTTACAAGTGTTACATCAGGAACATTAAAAGTAGGAATGGTGCTAACAGGCGGAAGTATAACTGCTGGTACATTTATATCTGCATTTACAAGCGGAACAGGTGGAACAGGAACTTATGTAGTGTCAGTATCTCAACTTAGAACATCTGCTACATATACGGGAACAATGACTTCTCAAATTGTAGTTTCTAATACAGGAATTTATAATTTGCAGTTTTCATCTCAAATGGATAAGTCAGATGCTGGTGTTGATTATGTACATTTTTGGTTGAGAAGAAATGGAGTTGATGTAACTTCAAGTGCAGGAATTATTTCATTACAAGGTAATGCACCTGCGTATATGATGGCTGCTTGGAATTATCTCATAGAATTAGTAGCGGGTGATATAATAGAGTTGTATTGGGCGAGTGCAGATATTAACATGTCAATTATAAATGAAACTGTTCAGACAAGTCCATTTGCACATCCAGCCGTACAATCTACTATATTGACTGTTACACAACAATCAGGCATAATGGCTGGTACAGGTATAACAGGATTAGGTGTAAGTGGTAGTATCCAAACCGGAGCAACGCAAACTTTAACAACTGGGCAAAGTGGAACTAACTTTGGTATAACGTCAAGTGGTAATATACAAACATTTAATTTGCCGACAGCATCTGCTACTAATAGAGGTGCATTATCTTCAACAGACTGGACAACATTTAATAACAAACCAAACACGTCAGCGGTAGTAACTTTAGTCGGAAATCAAACCATAACAGGTACAAAGTCTTTTAATACAACTGATAATAATGGCATAAACATAAACACAATTGGCGATGAATTAAATCCTATTGGATTATCTATAGTCACTTCTACAGGGGTTGGTGGTGGTACTCCAATAGGTCTTAAAGTCAATGGGGCAGGTTCAGACAATGTTACTGCGCAAATCATATCTAATGTTGATAATACCGCATTAAGTGTTACTGGTGGTCTTGTTGGTGTTAATGTTTCTGGATTAGAATATGGTGTATCGGCAACTGGTGATACTGGTGTATACGGCACCGGTCCATACACTGGCGGAACGTTTTATAGTGCTAGTGGTTATGGAGTAGAAGCTACTAGTCCTAATGGAATAGGTGGTGTTTTTACTGGTTTGATAGGGAGTCAGTTTAATACGTATAATAATGGAACAGGAATAGAAATAGATATTACTGGTGTAAATAAAACAGGGTTATTGATAAATACTACTACTAGTTCTAGTGGTTACCCATTTAAATTGGTTAGAGATGCAACAACTATAACATCAATAAATAATTTAGGAACATTATCTATTCAATCGTCTGGTAGTACAGGAGCTAGTTTTCAAGGTGTAGCCGTTGGAGTTTCTAGTGCAGCAAGTAATTCAGGTAGTGGTATTGCATATAGTGCGGAAGTAGAATCAGGTCAAATAGGTTATTATAGTTACTCTAGTACAACTAATGCAAGAGGAGTAGTTGTAGAATTTGAGGAAGGCGGCAGTGGTTCCGCATTTTTAGGTTATGCTTGGGATAATGGGGCTGAGACTACTACTATTAGATCGTCAATAGATTATACAGGGAATGCTGTATTTAAAACAGTTTCAATAGGTGGATCCTCTACACAGTACTTAAGAGCAGATGGATCAACCAATACATTAGCGTCTATAGTTACATCAGTAACGGGAACTGCTCCAGTATCTGTAGCAACAGGAACAACTACTCCTGTCATATCTATGGCAGCAGCTACGACATCTGTAAACGGTTATCTAACTTCAACAGACTGGACTACGTTTAATGGAAAATTAGATACTAATACATGGGTAGATTATTCTACTACATCAACAATAATTGGTTGGACTACATTTACACAAAAAACAATTAGATATTTAGTAGTTGGTAAAATGTTAACAGTACAGTATTTTATATCAGGTACGTCTAACAGTACAACAACATCTTTTACAATACCTCAAACCTCCGCTAATATAACAGGTATGATTTGGAGTAATAATAATCAATCGCAAAACAATGCAATTAGTTATATGGGGTATGCTAATATTCCTAACTCATCATCAACAATAAGTTTTGGATATTATCCAACAGGAGCAAGTATAACTTCTACTTGGACTGCAAGTGGAACAAAATATATAAGAGGAACAATAACAATAGAACTACCATAATATGACAAACTTAGATAAGATTCTAGAAAAAGTAATATCTCGTAAATTATCGGTATTTATAATTGCATGTGTAGGTTTGTTTTTAGGTAATTTAACATCGACTGACTGGGTTATAATAGCAACTGCCTATGTGAGTATTCAAGGATTTACTGACATAATATTAAAAATTAAACAATAATGGATCAATGTTCTATTCGCGTATACATGTTAAACGCACTAACCTTAATAATGAGTTTTACCAACTTGGAAGTAATACTAAAAATTATGTTATTGATTATATCAATAGTGTATACCTCGATGAAAATATATGATTGGATAAATATTAAATTAAATAATAAACATGATTATAACGATAAAGAGACTTTATAAGTCAGATAATTCTACTATAGGTGAAATGACTATAGATGGCAAATGGGAGTGTTATACATTAGAAGACAAGGAAAGAGATGTTAAGATAAAAAGTGAAACAGCTATTCCTAAAGGTACTTACAAAGTAATAATAAATCAATCAAATAGATTTAAGAAATTATTACCTTTAGTATTAAATGTACCTAATTTTGAAGGAATACGTATACACCCAGGTAATACTAATCACGATACAGAAGGTTGTATATTAGTAGGTAGAACTAGATCCAAAGATTTTATAGGTCAATCAAGAAAAGCTTTTGAATCTTTATTTGCAAAAATGAAATTAGCGAAAGAAATAACTTTAACTATATCGTAATGAAAAATCAAGATAGAAATTGGATATTATATTGGATAACAGTAACATTATTCACTGCGTTTGTTTTAATAGTATCTTCTTGTGCTTCAAGAAAAGTAATAGTAGATAAAATAGATATTAAAAAAGATAGTATAGTAGAAACAAAAGTTTCACTTATAAGTCAAGAAAATGAAAAAAAATCAGATTCTACAAGTATAGTGATAACTAATGAAAATGATGAATTAACAATAATTCCAATAGATACTACAAAAGAAATAAGTGTAAACGGAGTTCTTTATAAAAATGTAATTATAAACTTCAAAAAAAATAAAACTAATGTTTCATATTCTAACAAAAATAAAACGTCTTATACGAAGTCTAAGGATTCGACGAGTACTAATAAGATAGTTAAGAAAGAAGTTTTAAAAACAAAAGAAAAGAAAATAAATAAAAAACAAAATTACTGGGTATTTATATTACCTATATTAGTATTAATAATATTATATTTATTATGGCAAAACAGACAGTGGTTGCTAAAAAAGTTACTGTAAAAGTATCTAGACCAGGAGTTCACTCTAAAACTAAAACTTCTAAATTAAAAACTTCTAAGTTATATACAAAGAAGTATAGAGGACAAGGTTAGTAAAAAACTCTACAAACAAGTGATATATAGACTATATCAATCTAATTAAATAAAATTATGTCAGACGCTATAGTCAAAAATCTTAGTTTCGGAAAAGAAGCCAGTGATAAAGTATTTGCTGGTATTGAAAAATTAACTAGAGCAGTTAGTTCTACGTTAGGGGCAAGTGGTAAGTGTGTTTTATTAGAAGACTCTTCTGGAAGACCAGTTATTACAAAAGATGGTGTTACTGTTGCTGATTCTATTATATTATTAGATCCTGTTGAAAATATGGGAGCTACATTACTTAAAGAAGCAGCAAGAAAAACAGTTAGAGAAGCAGGTGATGGAACAACCACCGCTACTGTATTAGCACATGCAATACTAAAGAATGCTTTTGCAGTTAAAAATCCTAACACTAGGCAAATAAAAGAAGGTATAAATAAAGCGGTTGAAAAAGTAATAGAATATCTAGAAATGAATTCTATACAAGTAGACGATGATATGTTGGATCAAATAGCAACTATATCAACTAACAATGATACAATACTTGGTAAACTTGTTGGTGATGCTTTTAGATCAGTTGGAAATACTGGTATTGTTATGATGGAAACATCTCAAGATCCAGAATGTAGTTTACAAGTTGTAGAAGGTGTTCAATGTAGTATGGGTTTAACAAATACTCATTTTATAACTAATCAAAAGAGTAAGACGGCAGAATTAGATAATCCATTGGTATTATTAGTTGAATCTCCAATAGAAAGTATAAGACAAATACAGTCGGTACTTGAGTATGTTATAAAGAATAATAAGTCATTACTTATTATAGGTGATATGGAACAAGGAGTATTATCTGCTTTAGCAATGAACAAGTCTAAAGGTAATATAAAGATAAATGTTATTGATGCTCCTGTTTATGGAATAAATAAAAGAGAGATATTAGATGACTTAGCTTTATTGACAGGTGCTACTATTATAAATGAAGATCTTGGAGATGACTTAGATTTAATACAACCAGAATTCTTAGGAACATGTATTAAAAGTATAACAAATCACGAAGAAACAATACTTCACGTAGGTGAAACAAAACCAGAAGTTTTAGAGATTATAGAAGAAGTTAAAAAGTCTTTATTAGAAAATAATCCAAACTATGTGGTTATAAAACTTGAAAAAAGATTAGCGCGTTTAACTGCTAAAATAGCTGTAGTTAAAGTTGGTGCTGGTTCTGAAATAGAATTAAAAGAAAAAGCAGATAGAATAGAAGATGCTATTTGTGCAACTAAAGCAGCTATTAAAGAAGGTATTGTTCCAGGTGGTGGAATTGCTTTATTAAATGCTTCTCATATTGTAGATTCATTTTCAATTGGTGAAGAGATTTTATTAGATTCAATTAAAGCACCATTTAAAACTATATTAGATAATGCCGGTATAGACGATGTACCAATAGAAATAATATCTAAATCTGGTTATGGTCTTAATGTTATAACTGGTCAAACTGTTAAAATGATTAATGCAGGTATTATTGATCCTTTATTAGTTACTAAAAGTGCATTAAGAAATGCTGCATCTGTAGCAACTACAATATTATCAACTGATTGTGTAATTAATAACTTAAGAGCATAATGAAAGCGATAGGTAGATGTTTAATTATAGAGAAAATAAAAGAAGGTACTGCTTCTACAAAAGGTGGTCTTTTACTTGCAGAGAATCAAAGAGAAGATATTAGATATGTGGAAGCGAAAGTATTACGCATAGGTGATGAAGTTGTTGGTGTTAAAGAACAAGACATTATATTCTTTGATAGACATGCTGGTCATAAAATAGAAATAGATAAAAATACTTATCATATTATAAAATTACAAGATGTAGTTGTTGTATTATGATAAAGTTAGAAGCAAGTGATATAAAAGATCTTTCATTATTAAAACATTATAGAATAATAAGAAAGTGGGCTTGTAAGAATAACGATCTAACCGATGCAGATCTAGAGTTACTAATATACTTAGATTGTATGGATTTCTTTACTAAACAAGATTTTAAAATAGGTACTTACGCATACAGTTGGAATAATAGACGTTGGAACGATTTGTTAAAGAATGGTTGGATAGTAGTTTGGAGAGAAAGAGACTACGTTACCAGAAAATACAACATATATAAAGTTTCTTTTAAATGTAAACAACTTATAAGTAAAATGTACCGTATAATGCTTGGTAAAGAAGATATACCAACAAGTAGAAGAAATACGTTAATGAATGGTAAAACATATACTAATACTGTTTCTATAGTAGCAATAGAAAACGCTAATAATGATAAAAAATAAATAACATGGGAATATGGCAACAAGCAATTGCAAATCGTCAAGCTAGAATTGCAAATCAAGGTATTATGGATAACTCTGCTGGTTTTAATAATAGTAGATTTTTAAACCAAAGATCACAACAAGGTAGTATTGGAAATGCTTTACGCGCAGCACAAAATGGTATGTCAGCGATGGGTATGGGAGGACTTCAAAGTGGGGTAGTTGGTTCAATTATGCGAGGTAGAAATATTGGAAATCAAAATCAATTATCACCAACAAGTATAAACCCAAACGCTTTTAATACTGGCACTGTTGGACAAGTGTTTAATCAAAACTATATAGATCCTGTTTTATCACAGAAAAAATCAAGTCCAATTAAACAAACTATAGATAATTCAGTAGATCCATTAACAGGTCAATTTATAGATCCAACTATTGGTCAAGGTATTAATCCCGACATAGTTGGTCCAGTACCTCCACCAGTAGGAGTTGAACAAAACACAACGGTTCCTTACGAAATAAACAATCAATAATTATGAATTTAGATATTAGAAAACACCCAATCACTAGGGAAGATAAAGAAGCAGCTTTACAAGGCGTTGGAGCAAATGCTTTATGGAATGGACCATTTGATACTACGGCATTACCTAAAGGTAAAGGTAGTAGCAGTGGAAAAGATGGTATTATATTAAATAATATAAAACCAAGTTATAACGGTTTACCTATAACCGAAAAAGCTAAAGGTCGTTATTAATGTCACTTAATATATTAAAAAGAAACTCTAGTTCTCCTTTTCATCTACAAAGAAGTATGGTAGATCAAGGTGGAGAAGGTGGAGCATACGAATCTGGTGGATATACTGGAAAAAGTGACTATGTTGATAGTGGTATTGGCGATGCGATAGCTTCTTTTGGTAAAGTAATCGGTGCTGGTATACAATCTAGAACTGCTAGTGATAAAAACGATGCTAACGTTAATAAAGAAGCACGTTTAGAAAAAAGATCTACTAGAATAGAAGGAAAAAAAGATAAAGCTACAACGGCAGGTAATACTGACAAAGCAACTAGGTTAGATGATAGAAATAAAAGAGTAGAAGCAAGAAAAGAAAAAACTACTGCAGAAATAAAAAAATATAACGAATCTCAAAAACCTACTGCAAAAAGTGATATTGCTCCTGTTAAAGACGAAGTAAAAGCTATTCCTTCGGCAGCTACTGCTAAAACTACTGAAGAAAGAAAAGAAACACTTGTAAATAATGGTACAATAACCAAAAGCTACGAAGAAAAGAAAAAAGATAGGGAAAATGAAATCAAAGGAATAACCCCTATTAAACAGAGGAGATCAGGTAAATATAAATTAACTAAAAAATAAATTTAATAGTATGTTACAACCTAAGAAAAAAAGAAATCCAAGTCAAGAAGGTCCTGCTGGAAGTTATATGATTGGTTTACCTAAAAGTGTACTTGCTGAACAAGCAAAAACAATGAAAGAAGCATCTAGTGGTCCAAGATATAAAATACTAAAAGATGGTTCAGGTATTTCTACTACTACTAAAACACCTCTTAACCAAAAAAAGAAGATTGTAGAAAAAGGTAGTTATGAAAAAGGTAAAGTAGAAAAATACGCGTCTAAATCAACAATGATGAAACACGAAAAAAAAGAGACTAAGTCTTTTGAAAAAAAGGAGGGTAAAAAACCATCTCCAACTAAAATGAAAAAATGTTAACAACTAAACTATTATAAATAAAAAACAATAAAACAAATGGCAAAATTTATTTCTATTCCAACTTCAGCCGTTGGACAACCCACGATCGTTTTTAATACGGATAACATCGCTACAGCGATTCCACCTGCAAGTACAGTATATACATCTGCAGCTGGCGCTACTAGTAGTAGTACTACTATCACTGTTGGTTCTACAACTAACTTGGTAGTTGGTATGTCTCTTGCTATAACAGCTGGCGTAGGTACTTTTGCTGCAGGAACAACAGTTACTAGTATTACTAACAGTACAACTTTTGTGGTTTCAACTGCTCCAACAGTTGCTCTTTCTGGTGGTGCTACTGTAGTTACTGGTATTGCTGCTTTTGCATCTTTAATATCTCAAGGTAAAACATTTAGATTGGTTTTTGGTGGTTCAACTACCGCTATTCAAAATACAAATGCTATTGCTGGAACTAATGTAATAAACAACTCAATTACAAGTGCATCACCAGGTCCTGTAGTTTCAATACCAAACTTTAATGCAATTACATTAACATCAGGTTCTGGTAGTGGTACTTCAATTACAGTTGCTAGTACTTCAGGTTTAGTTGCTGGTATGGTTGTTACTGTGACAAGTGGAACAGGTGCTTTTGCAATTAATACCACTGTTAGTTCTATTACTAGTGCTACTGTATTTGTAGTATCAACTGCTCCAACAACTGCTTTATCAGCAGCAAATATTTCTGCAGCTGTTCTTGTTGTAAACGATATCGCAGTAGGTTAATAATTAATATAAAAATAAAAAAATAAAAAAAATGGCAAAATACATATCAATTCCAGTTTCATCTGTTACAGGTGTACCAAGTATCACTTTCAACACTGATTTAGTAACATCTGTAGTATATACTGGAACAACAACTTTCGTTGTGTGGGCTTTTGGAAAAAGTTACACTTTTACTACTAGTGCTGCTGGAGCATCAACATTTGTTGCGGCTATAAACACAGCAATACTTGCTCAAAATGGACCTATTCTAGTACCTGTTATTATATCAACAAGTGCTACAGTTAGTGCTCTTCCGGTTGTAGCATAGTAAATGTTAAACAATGGAATCAAATAGAAGTAAAGGATTAGGTGATACTATAGAACATGTAACTAAAATTACAGGTATAAAAAAAGTAGTGAACAAAGTATCTGAAGTTTTAGATGTTCCGTGTGGATGTGAAGAAAGAAAACAAGTACTAAATAATATGTTTCCATATAGAGACACTAAGACTTTTGTACTAGGTAAGAAGAATAATTAAAAAGTACTATAATGGCATTCAAAATGATGAATCCTCCATATTTTATGGATAACACACCGATATATAGTACAGATATGGATAATAATATACTAGGAATGGCCCAGTCAAATGGGTCAATTCTAGTAAATAAAAACGTATCTCCATTAGAGTTAAAGAAAAGTAAGACTATAGAACACGAGATGGTTCATATAGACCAGATGAAACGCGGTGATTTAGATTATACTGACACACATGTTATCTGGAAAGGTAAGAAGTATCCACGTTCTAAAATGAATGAAGGTGCTAAGAATCTACCTTGGGAGAAAGAAGCATATACTAAACAGAATAGAAAAACTAAATAGTACTCAATACATGTAATAATAGTATTATATAAATCTAATATTATTTAATCATGAAAAAAGTATTTTTTATTGCAACTAGTTTGTTTTTTAGTTTAAGTGTTTTATCTCAAGAAAAATTAAACACAGACGACTTAATTGGATATTGGAAACCTGATAAACAATCAACTAAATTATTTTTCTGGAAAGATATTCATAATATTCTTCAAACACAAGAGATAAGTGAAATATCTGGTGATGAATTAAAAGTAATATCTATAAAGATAAATAAAACAAACATATTAATAAAAACTATGTTTTTAAAAAATAAATGGATAGTTGAAAGTAAATATGTTTTAATTAACAAAAATACCATTAAATGCACTGTCACTGGTGATGGTAATGATAAAATAATATATACAAAAATAAAATAACTTAAAATAAAAAAAATGGCATACACTCAAAACCCAGGAAGATCTCCATTACTAAAGACAGGAAATGGAATACCTAGTGCATTATTACAACAAACTAAACCTGACTTTACTGGTTCTACAGATAGAAGAGGTCTTAATCCAAATACAGATTTACTTAAAGTAGCTAAACATTATGGATCAAAAGTTGTTTCAAAAGTTAAAGATGTAGCTTCTAAAACAGGTGAATATTTATCTGACTTAGCTGAAGGAAAAAAAGGAAACACTGAATCTGGAACTGCTTCGAGTATGAGAGAGAAGAATATCGTAAAAAAGAAAAAATAAAATGTTATGACAACAGAAGAAATCGCAGGAAAACTTGCTTATTTTCATGAGCAAATTCACATGATACATTGGGAGACCAGAAGTTTTGCAGAACATAAAGCAACTGGAGGATTCTATGAATTCTTACAAGACTTTAAAGATGATGTAGTTGAGAAACTAATGGGTTACACTAGTAAGAGAATTAAAGGTTTAAAAATTGAACCTATAGTTGCAAATGCAGACTCAATGAAAATTGCTGATGAAATAATGAATTTTTCTAACGATTTAGAATCTTATGGAGATTCTGCAGGATATGGAGACATTTGCAATATGGCTCAATCACTGTCAGGAGAAACCGCTAAGATTAAATATCTTTTAACATTGTCATAAATAAATAAAAAAATAAATTATGGGTCAATTTGGAAATCAACCAGACTTTGCTAGTATAGTAGAAACAGTAGCATCAGTTGGTAGTGATATTAATTTTACTTCAACACCTAAAGCTGTTTTTATAGGTGCCGTAACTCAAGTTACTGGTAATTCTTTAAATGTAATACCTGCTGGTAATACTGTATATAATAAAGCTATTACATTAACAGGTGGTGCAGGTGCGTCAGGACAAGCAACTGTAACTGTTGCAAGTACAACTGGTTTAGTCGCTGGAATGGGTGTTACCGTTACTAGTGGAACAGGTGCTTTTACAACTGGCACTACAGTATCTAGTATAACTAATGCAACGCAGTTTGTTGTTTCTGCAAACGTAGCAACTACTTTAGTTGGAGCAACTATTGCGACAACTGATAAAATAGTAACAACACCTGTACTTCTTACTGGTTTACAATCTGGTACTTTTTTACCAATAATGATAACTGGTATCGTGGCTTCAGGAACAACAGTTCCAGCTGCTAGTATACTTTTATATAGATAAATAGTAGAATTTCACTTATTCAAGTGATTAAATAGTTATAACAATTAAATTAAATTAAAAATGGCAACAGAAGTTAAAAAGATTACAGAAGAACAATTGCAAACTATCAGAACACAACAAAAAGATTTATCTACTATTCTAACTAATATTGGAATTTTAGAAAGTCAAAAACATAGTTCTTTACATCAGTTAGCTGAATTAAATAAAACTATTGAAGAGTCAAAGGTTGAATTGCAAAAAGAGTATGGTGATGTTAATATAAACTTAGAAGACGGATCTTATTCTACTAATGAAGAAAAAGATATTGTTGAAGAAGTTGAAATTGAAGAATAACAATGGATTCTCTAATTAGAAAAATAAGTATAGGTTCTGACTACAAGAATGAAGCAATGCACTATTCAGTTGGTCAATCCGTTTATGGAGGACATGAGATAAGTTGTATATTGCAAGATAGTACAGATCTTTCTTATTTTATCTATATAAAAAAGGGTGAAGAAGTTATGCCTTGGAAGAAATTTAATTCCAATATGGCAATATCTGTAGAATATGATTTGGAATACTAATGAGAAGTGTATTTAACTTTATCGTAAAACCAGTAGGTAATAGATACGATAACAAAGTTAATGTTGATGGTAAAGAACTGATACTAAATACTAGAATAGAAAATTTTAAATCTGTGAATAACTTAGCGGAGGTTGTATCGATCCCGCTAGCTTATTCTACTGATATAAAAGTTGGCGACTTGGTTATTATACATCATAATGTTTTTAGAAGATTTTATGATATTAGAGGTAATCAAAAAAATAGTAGATCACACTTTATTGAAGACATGTACTTTTGCGACTTAGACCAGGTTTATTTATATAAAAATAAAGATAAATGGAAATCATTTGGTGACAGATGTTTTATTAAACCATTAAAGAATACAGACTATCTAAAGTTAGATAAAGAACAGAAACTTATTGGTATACTAAAATACGGTAATAGTTCTTTAGAAACGCTTAAAATAAGCGAGGGAGACTTGGTTGGTTATACTCCGTATGGAGAATTTGAATTTATAGTTGAAGGACAGAGACTATATTGTATGAAATCTAATGATATTGTAATTAAATATGAATGTAAAGGAAACGAAGCAGAATATAATCCTAGCTGGACACAAAGCAGTACTAGAACTAATTAAAGTAGCTGAAGAAGCTATATTAGATAATGGTGATGACGATTTATCTGCTGACAAATTAAAGAATGCTGCTGCTACTAAAAAACTAGCAATATTTGATGCATTTGAAATTCTTTCTAGAATAGAAGAAGAAGAGAAGATGTTGAATGATAGTGAAAGAGAAGTTAGTAATAAGGTATTTAAAGGTTTTGCAGAAGGGAGATCAAAATAATGTATGAGCAATCACTTTATAAAGTAGTATCAGATTATATAAAACCAAGTGTTATAAAACAATATAACCGTCTTAACAAATGGAAATATGGGTATAATAAAGACCATGATATGGTTATTATTAGTAAGACTGGAAAGATTGGTGAAATATATGAAATCCAAAATCTAAGAATAGCATTACCATTAGTCGAAGATTCTTATTCGAGATCTAAGATAAAAGAAGAACAGTACTGGGAGCAAATGGTTTATCCTAAAGAAATAAGTAAGATAAAAAATACTTTTGATTGGAATAAACAACCAGATGTTTTTAAAGAAAAATGGTACGATTACATAGACAACGAGTTTAAATATAGAGATGAAGGTTTATTCTTTTATAATAATGGTAAACCAACATATATAACAGGTACACACTACATGTATCTTCAATGGAGTAAGATTGACGTAGGTGCACCTGATTTTAGGGAATCAAACAGATTATTCTTTTTATTTTGGGAAGCATGTAAGGCAGATCCTAGATGTTATGGAATGTGTTATTTAAAAAATAGACGTTCTGGATTTTCATTTATGTCTTCTTCTGAATTAGTAAATATAGCAACTATGTCAAGTGACTCTAGGTTTGGTATATTATCAAAATCTGGAGCAGATGCTAAGAAGATGTTTACTGACAAAGTAGTTCCAATATCTATAAATTATCCTTTCTTTTTTAAACCTATCCAAGATGGTATGGATAGACCTAAAACAGAATTAGCTTATAGAATACCAGCATCTAAACTTACTAGACGTAAATTAGATTCTAATGAGAAGTTAGAAGAGTTAGATGGATTAGATACAACAATTGACTGGAAGAATACTGGAGATAATAGTTATGATGGTGAAAAATTAAAACTATTAGTACATGATGAAAGTGGTAAATGGGAAAGACCAGATAATATATTAAATAACTGGAGAGTTACTAAAACAACACTTAGATTAGGTAGTAAGGTTATTGGCAAGTGTATGATGGGTTCAACATCAAATGCTTTAGATAAAGGTGGTGAAAACTTTAAGAAACTTTATGAAAATTCAGATGTTACGAAAAGAAACCGCAACGGACAGACTAGTTCAGGATTATATAGTTTGTTTATACCTATGGAATGGTCGTTCGAGGGATTCATTGATACTTATGGAGTACCTGTATTCGATACTCCGTTAAAACCAGTTAGAGGTGTAGATGGTAATGAAATAGATTTAGGTGTTATAGAACATTGGCAAAACGAAGTAGATGGTTTAAAGTCAGATCAAGACAGTTTAAATGAATATTACAGACAGTTTCCAAGAACAGAACAACACGCATTTAGAGATGAATCAAAACAATCTTTATTTAATCTTACTAAGATATACGAACAGATAGATTATAATGAAGATTTAAGACATACAAGTAATTTAACTCAAGGTAGTTTTGCTTGGGAGAATGGAATACAAGATACTAAAGTTGTATTCTATCCAAATAAAAATGGTAGGTTTTTAGTTTCATGGGTTCCACCTTATCATTTACAAAATAATATTATTGTAAAGAACGGTATAAAATATCCAGGTAACGAACAATGTGGAGCATTTGGATGTGACCCGTATGATATATCTGGCACGGTAGATGGTAAAGGATCTAACGGAGCCTTAAGTGGACTAACAAAGTTTTCTATGGAAGACGTACCACCCAATTGTTTCTTTTTAGAATATATTGCTAGACCACAGACGGCAGAGATATTTTTTGAAGAAGTTTTAATGGCATGTATATTTTATGGTATGCCTATATTAGCAGAAAATAATAAACCTAGATTACTTTTTCATTTTAAAAGAAGAGGTTATAGAGGTTATTCAATGAATAGACCGGATAAGATTTGGAATAATCTATCCATTACAGAAAGAGATATTGGTGGAATACCAAATTCAAGTGAAGACATAAAACAAGCACACGCATCAGCTATAGAATCTTACATAGAAGAATACGTTGGAATAACTGAGACTGGATACGGTAATATGTATTTCAACAAGACATTAAATGACTGGGCTAGATTTAATGTTAATGATAGAACTAAGTTTGATGCTTCTATTAGTTCTGGTTTAGCTATCATGGCTTGTAACAAGAATCGTTATTCACCTTCTACTACTATAGTTAGAAAAAACCATGTCTTAGGTATAAAAAAATACGACAATACAGGTTCTTCATCAAAAATATATAATAAATGAATATATACACAAATACAAATAGCGCCTTTCCAAGTCAAGTGGTTGATGACGCTACTAAAGCATCTGAAGAATATGGGTTACAAGTATCTAGAGCAATAGAACAAGAATGGTTTGGACAAACTAGAAATAATCAAAATAGATATACTTCTAACTTTAATAATTTTCATCAATTAAGATTATATGCTAGAGGTGAACAATCAGTTCAAAAATATAAAGATGAGTTAGCTATTAATGGTGATATTTCTTACTTAAATTTAGATTGGAAACCAGTACCTGTTATATCTAAATTTGTTGATATAGTTGTTAATGGTATGTCACAAAAGACTTATGATATAAAAGCCTACGCTCAAGATCCAGAATCTTTACAAGCTAGAACATCGTATGCTCAATCAATACTAAGAGATATGTACTCTAAAGATTTGATTAATAAAGCTAATGCGGTTACTGGTACAGACTTTTCTAATTCACCACTTCCTCAAGAGGATCTACCTGAAACTAAAGAAGAATTAGACTTACACATGCAACTAACTTATAAACAGTCAGTTGAAATAGCAGAAGAAGAAGCAATAAATAATGTACTTGCTGCTAATAAATGGGATTTAACTAGAAGGAGATTAAACTATGACTTAACCGTTATAGGTATCGCATGTGTTAAAACTAATTTTAATACTAGTGAAGGTATCGTGACTGAATATGTTGATCCAGCTTATATAGTACATTCTTATACAGAAGATCCAAATTTTGAAGACATATATTACGTAGGTGAAGTTAAAGCAATAACTATACCAGAATTAAAAAAACAATTTCCTCATATTACTGAAGAAGAATTGTATAAGATACAACAGATGCCAGGTAATAGACAATATATAACTGGTTGGGGTAATTACGATGAAAATACTGTTCAGGTTTTATACTTTGAGTATAAGACATATATGAATCAAGTTTTTAAAATAAAATATGGTGAAAATGGACTTGAAAAAGCCATTGAGAAGACAGACGAATTTAATCCACCACCAAGTGATAATTTTGAAAGAGTATCTAGAACAATAGAAGTATTATATACTGGTGCTAAAATAATAGGCACTAACACTATGTTAGAATGGAAAATGTCAGAGAATATGACAAGACCATACGCTGATACTACTAAAGTAGAAATGAATTATGTTATAACAGCGCCAAGAATGTATAAAGGTAGAATTGATTCTACTGTAAATAAAATAACTGGTTTTGCTGACATGATACAGTTGACACACCTAAAGATACAACAGGTGATGTCTAAAATGATTCCTGATGGTGTTTTTGTAGATGTTGATGGATTTGCTGAGATTGATTTAGGTAATGGCACAAACTATAACCCAGCTGAAGCATTAAATATGTATTTTCAAACTGGTAGTATAGTTGGTAGATCTTTAACTCAAGAAGGTGGTATGAATGCTGCCAAAGTACCTATTCAAGAATTAACTAGTTCTTCTGGACAAGCTAAAATAGGTTCACTAATACAAACTTATCAGTATTACTTACAGATGATAAGAGATGTTACTGGATTAAATGAAGCACGTGATGGAAGTATGGTAGATAAAGATACTTTAGTAGGACTTCAAAAGATGGCCGCTAATGCATCAAATACAGCAACTAAACACATATTACAATCTAGTCTGTTTCTAACTCTTAGAACATGCGAGAACATCTCATTAAGAATTGCTGATTGTTTAGATTTTCCTTTAACAGCTAAAGTATTAGAACAAAGTATAACTACATACAATGTATCTACTTTAAGAGAAATTAAAAATCTAAATCTTCATGATTTTGGTATATATCTAGAATTAGAACCAGATGAAGAAGAAAAAGCAATGCTTGAACAGAATATACAAGTTGCATTACAAAGTGGTAGTATAGATTTAGATGATGCTATAGATATTAGACAAGTTAGAAACCTGAAATTAGCCAATCAAGTTCTTAAGTTTAGAAAGGTTAAGAAACAAAAAGCCGCACAAGCTGCTCAGATGGCTAATATTCAGGCGCAAGCTAAGGCTAATCAAGAAACAGCACAACAAGCAGCTTTATTCGAAGTTCAAAAGCAACAAGCATTAACTCAAGAAACTGTTAATATAGAGAGAGCAAAATCTCAATTTGATATTGAGAAACTACAAATGGAAGCTCAACTAAAGAAACAATTATTAGAACAAGAGTTTCAATATAACATGCAATTAGCTCAGTTAAAGTCTAATACAGAAACAAGTAAATTGCAAACAGTAGAAGATAGAAAAGATGAAAGAACTAAAATACAAGCATCTCAACAATCTGAACTGATAAATCAAAGAAAAACAAATTCATTACCACAAACTTTTGAATCTTCACAGTTTGATGGTTTAGGTGGTATGGGTTTATAAAATAAGTTAACTATTTAATTATATTATATTATGTCAGAAATTACAAAACAAGAAGGTGAATTTAAAATACCTAAACCAAAAAAACCTAGAAATCTAAATAAAGAAGATTCTGTTGTTAAAGTAGATTTATCTACTCCATTGGTAGAACAAGATATTACTAAAGTAACAATACAAACAACTAATCCAGATACAGATGCCATTCAAATCCAAAGCACAGATGAAAACGTGTTACGCACAGAACAACCCGAAGTGGAATTGCGAGAAATGGAACAAGGAAACCAAGGGACCATTGAAAATGTTATTGAAGAAATCACCAACGAAGAGATAGTTGAAATCAAAGAAGAACTTAAGGAAAGTGTTCAAGAACAAATAAACACAGGAAAACCATTACCAGAAAACATCGAAAAACTTGTTGCTTTCATGGAAGAGACTGGAGGAACTGTTGAAGATTATGTCAGATTAAATACTGATTACTCTAATATTAATGAAGATGCATTATTAAGAGAATACTATAAATCAACAAAACCTCATTTAGATCAAGAAGAAATACAATTCCTAATGGAAGATACTTTTTTCTTTGATGAGGATTTAGAAGAAGAACGAGATATTCGTAAGAAGAAACTCGCTTATAAGGAAGAGGTTGTAAAAGCTAAGAACTACTTAGAGTCAATAAAGAGTAAATATTACGAGGAAATCAAGTTGAGACCTGGTATGACTCAAGAACAAAGAGAAGCTTCTGACTTTTTTAACCGATACAAGAAGAATGAAGAAGAGTCTAAAACGCGACATGAACGCTTTAAACAGGCTACCAAAAGTTTATTCAACGATGAATTCAAAGGTTTTGAATATAATGTCGGTGATAAAAGATTTAGATATGGTATCCAGAATACTGAACAAGTTGCGGAAAAACAATCAGACATTAATAATTTTCTCGGGAAGTTCCTGGATAAAGAAGGAAATATTAGTGATCAAAAAAGTTATCACAAGGCTTTATACACTGCTATGAACTCTGATAGAATCGCGCAACACTTCTACGAGCAAGGAAAAGCCGATGCTGTAAAGGAAGTTATTGCTAATTCTAAAAATCCTAGTACAAATCAACCTAGACAAACGTCTGGAGAAGTTTTTATAAATGGATTAAGAGTTAAATCTGTTAGTGGTTTTGATTCTTCAAAACTAAGAATACAAACAAAGAAATTTAACAATTAAAATTAAAAAATTATGGCAAATGTGTCACCGAACTTTGGTTCAATTAAACCGTCTCAAAGACAACAAACTTTAGAATCTAATTACTTAAACTTTACAGATTCTAGCGGAAATAACTTCGCGCAACAATATCTTCCAGAAATCTACGAAGCAGAAATTGAGCGTTATGGAAACAGAACTCTTTCTGGATTCTTACGTATGGTAGGAGCTGAAATGCCTATGTCATCTGATCAAATCATTTGGTCTGAACAAAACAGATTACACATTGCTTACAAAGATGTTACATGTGCTAATTCAACTGATTTAACTTTTGCAGTTTCTGCTACTAATAGTGTAGGTAATACATATACTAGTAATGTAATTTCTGTTGGACAAACTCTAGTAGTTATGAGTCCTTCTACAGGAAAAGAACTTAAAGTTTACGTTACAGCTTCTAGTACTAGTGCTACTGGATCTGCAGCTGGTACAGCTACTGTAAGTGTTAAACCTTATACTCAATTAGATTTAACTACTGGTTCTGGTAATGCTGTAAGTTTTGCTAGTGCAACAGATCTTAAAATCTTTGTCTATGGTTCTGAATTTAAGAAAGGAACTACAGATGCTACTTTAAACTCTGTAACTCCTTCTTTTACTCAATATAGTAACTCTCCTATTATCGTAAAAGAAAGATATCAAATCTCTGGATCTGACACAGCTCAAATTGGTTGGGTTGAAGTTGCTACAGAAGATGGTACTGGTGGTTTCTTGTGGTATTTAAAAGCAGAAGCTGAAACAAGACTTCGTTTTGAAGATTACTTAGAAATGTCAGTAATTGAAGGTGAATTAGTTTCTGGTGGTTCTACACTTACTTCTGGTAACTCTATCAAAGGAACTGAAGGTCTTTTTGCAGCTGTTAGAAGTAGAGGTAATGTTGTAAATAACTTTACTGCTGCATCAGGTCTTAATGATTTTGATTCAATCTTAAAAAACTTAGATACTCAAGGAGCAATTGAAGAAAATATGTTCTTCTTAAACAGAGCTACTTCTCTTGATTTTGATGATATGTTAGCTTCTTTGTCAGCAGGTGCTGCAGGTGGAGTTGCTTACGGTTTGTTTGAAAATTCTGAGCAAATGGCGTTAAACCTAGGTTTCTCTGGTTTCCGTCGTGGATCTTATGATTTCTACAAAACTGATTGGAAATACCTTAATGACGCATCTACTCGTGGTGGTATGACTAATAACACTATCGATGGTATCTTGATTCCGGCTGGAACATCTACTGTTTACGATCAACAATTAGGTACTAATATCCGTAGACCTTTCTTACATGTTCGTTATAGAGCTAATCAAGCTGATGACAGACGTATGAAAACTTGGATTACTGGATCTGTTGGAGGTGCTTATACTTCTGATCTTGACGCAATGCAAGTACACTTCTTGTCTGAAAGATGTCTAGTTACTCAAGCTGCTAACAATTTCGTATTGTTTACTGCTTCAGTATAAAAACCTGGTAATATTACCCCTGTTGAACTGATAGGGGTAATTATTACCTTTTAAAAATAAACTATTAAATTATATTATATTATGGCGACAACGCAAAAAACAAAAGAAAAAGAATTAGAAAGTGTTAATACAAACAATGTATCAACCGCAGAATATACAGAGGAAACTGTAATTAAAAAGACAGTAGAAGTTAAAGATACTAAACCTAAATGGGAAATAAAAGATAGAATCTATATTATAACAGATAGTCATTCTCCTTTAACTTATACATTACAAGGAAAGCATACACTTAGATATCCATTGTTATGGTTTGACAAAGAAACAGGACAACAAGAGGAATTAAGATATGCTACTAATCAAAACTCACCTTTAGTTAGTGAACAGAAAGGTCAAGTAACACTAGGTCACATTATGTTTTCAGAAGGTGTATTAAACGTACCAAAAGAAAAACAAAATCTACAAAAACTTTTATCTATTTATCATCCAGGTTTAAATAAAAAATATATTGAATTTGATTCTACAATGGAAGCTGAAGATGAATTAGAAACAATAGAATTAGAAGTAGAAGCAATGAATGCCGCTTTTGAAATGGACATCGACATGGCAGAAGCTATTGTTAGAGTAGAAGTTGGTACTAGAGTGAATAAGATGAGTTCTAAGGAAATAAGAAGAGACTTATTGTTAATGGCTAGAAAAAATCCTAATTTGTTTTTAGAATTGGCTAATGATGATAATGTACCTTTAAGAAACTTAGCAATTAGAGCGACTGAAGTTGGAATTATAAAACTATCACAAGATCAAAGAACATTTCATTGGGGTGAAAATGATAGAAAATTAATGACGGTACCTTTTGATGAGAATCCTTATTCAGCTATGGCTGCGTTCTTTAAAACAGATGAAGGTATAGGAATCTTTAAATCTATAGAGAAAAAACTTAAATAACATGTAATACTAATACTTAGGCGGTTATTGTACTTAAAACTGCAATAATCGCCTATTTATTATAAAAAAATAGACAAATGGCAGTAAATGTAGACGTAGTTTATAAAACAGTTTTATTAATATTAAATAAAGAACAACGCGGATATATGACTCCCGATGAGTTTAATAGGGTTGCAACTCAAGTACAATTAGAAATATTTAATGAATACTTTGAGAGTATAAACCAACAAATTAGAATACAACCAAATGACTCTGAATACGCTGATAGAGTTAAAAATTTAGACGAAAAAATATCTATATTTCAAGAATATGGTCCAGCTACTTTTACTAGTCCTTATTTTACAATACCAAATATAACAGGTACTACATATACTGGACAACCAATTACAACTGTAGTTGGAGTTCAATTATATCCTACTTATATTGATTTAGAAGTTTTAGATGCTGGATCAACTTCTGTTTTTTTTAATGGTGTACAACAACCTCAAGAAAACTGGAGTATCGCTGGAACTAATCTGGTATTAACATCTCCTCCACTTAGTATATTCATTATTACTATAACCGTATCTCCATTTAATTTTTATAAATTAGGTTCTGTAATATATAAAGACAGTATAGATGTTCAATATGTTCAACCTAATGAATTAATAGATATAAACTTATCTAAATTAACAAAACCAACAACAACATTTCCTGCTTACACATATAAAGACTATAAAATATATGTAAGTCCATCAACAATACAAAGTGATATATCGGTAACTTATATAAGAAAACCTTTAAATCCTTCTTGGAATTTTACATCTTCAGGATCACCTAATTATCAATATTTTTATTCAAGTTCTAATTCTATTAATTTTGAATTACATCCAACAGAACAAGTTAATATAATTACTAGAATATTACTTTACTCTGGAGTTATAATAAAAGATCAATCAATAATACAAGCTGCTGCTTCTGAGATTCAAGCAACAACTATTAACTCAAAATCATAATAATATATGGAACTTTATAATGACGGTTTAATAACTGAGAGTAATAGACAGTATTACGAAGGCGCGAAAAGTATAGTAGCTTCTTACGAACAACAAGAATTTCTTTTTACTGGTTTTGATACGCCATTAGTATGGTATACAAACAATGTGAATGATGATAGATATGATTTAACTAATTTTAAATTCTATTATAGTAATAATGGTGGAGTTACTTTTATTGATTATCCATACGGATTCACAGTAGTTAATGGTAATACAATTGTATTAACATCTTATGCTGAAGCTGGACAAATATATTTAGTACAATTAAAAAGATTAGAAGGTGGTAAGTATGGTAGTAAAAATGCTTATGGTACTATTGTTGAAGAAAACTATGGTAGTTATTCTTATATAAAATTAGAAGATTTAATAAATAACTTTATAGTAGCATACGTAGGTGATAATAAATTAATACCAAGTATAAAAAGAACTGATGTTATATTCCATGCAAAACGTGGATTACAGGAATTTAGTTATGATACTTTAAAAAGTATAAAATCACAAGAACTTACAATACCTCCAAGTCTAAATATAATAATACCTCAAGACTACGTTAACTATGTCAAAATATCTAGAATTGATAGAAATGGTGTTAAACATGTTATATATCCTGGTACTTTAAGTGGAATACCTTATACAACTCCTATACAAGATACGGAAGGTATACCAATTCAAGATACTTTAGATCAAAATATTATAGGTAGTTCTTTAATAAAAGAAAGATGGGACTCTAATAACTCACGTGAATTAATACGAAATGAAGATTATTTTTCACATGATATGTACGATAATAATAGTATGTATGGAAGATTAGGTCAAAGATACGGTATGGATACTTCTAATGCTAATGTTAATGGTACTTTCATGATGAATGAAGCAGAAGGTAAAATATCTTTTAGTAGTGAGTTAGTTGGTTCATTAATTCTTTTAGAATACATATCTGATGGACTTGCTTATGATTTAGATACTAAAGTACCTAAACTAGCAGAAGAAGCTATGTACGCTCATATATTACATGCTATAATATCTTTAAGATCTAATCAACCTGAGTATTTAGTTCAAAGATTAAAACAAGAAAGATTTGCTAAACTAAGAAATACTAAAATTAGATTATCTAATATAAAAATGGAAGAGTTTACTAAAATATTAAGAGGACAATCCAAATGGATTAAACACTAAAATTAAATGGCAGAAATAAAAAATAGTTTCATTGGTTCTAAAATGAACAAGGATATAGATGATAGACTTGTAGCAAATAATGAATATAGAGAAGCCTATAACATATCAGTAGGTAAATCTGATGAAGGAAATCAAGGTACTATTCAAAATTCTTTAGGGAATAGTCTAGTTAATTTTGGTGGAGTTGAAACTGATCCTACTTTAAAATGTATAGGTTCAATAGCAGATAATCAAAACAATGTAGTTTATGAATTTTTATCAAACTATAGAGATAATTCAAACACATTAGAACCACCAACACCTGGAGTTTATACTATGAAAATAGTTGCTAGAAACTTTAGTAAATTAACATATACCGTATTAGTACAAGGAGATTTTCTTAATTTTGCTACTAATAATATATTTAGAATAAATGGAATTAATATAGTTGAAAATCTATTATTTTGGACAGACAATAGAAATCAACCTCGTAAAATAAATATCGCATCGGCATTAAATGCTCCTGCCACTAGTTTGAATCCATATTATACTATGGAACATCAAATATCAGTAGCTAAATTTGCACCAGTAAATCCAATATCTTTATACACTAGTATTAAAACATCAATTGTTGCTGCTATAAATACAACGTCTTTCAAGGTTTTAAAATCTGCCGGTGTTAAAGTTGGTATGACTATAGTGTCAGAAACTAATGCTGGTGCTACTATAATTAGTTGTAGTGAATATATACTAGTAAGTAGTGTTGTAGATGATGCAAATCCATTGTGGAGTATTGTTACTGTATATTCTGCACCTACTGTTAGTACTGCATTCAATATAAACAATATATTAATATTCATGGTATCTACCATGTCTAATCAATCTAGTACTCCTTCATGGCCTGGTGATCCAGATTACATGAAAAATAAATATATAAGATTTAGTTATAGATTTAGATTTGATGACGATGAGTATTCTTTAATAGCTCCGTTTACGCAAATAGCATATATACCATTACAAAAAGGTTTCTTCATTAATGGCAACGAAACTGACGCTTATAGAAGTACTATATTAAGTTGGATGCAAAATAATGTTAACAATGTAGAATTATTAATAACATTCCCAGATAATGTAATTAACTGTACTGATTCTTACAAGATAGTTGAAATAGATATACTATATAAAGAGTCTGACTCTTTAGCAGTTAAAGTATTAGATACTGTTAGTATTTCAGACGTATTATTAACAGTACCAATTAATAATGTATACAAGTATAAGTATCAATCTAGAAAACCATATAGAACACTACCATCTTCAGAGATAACTAGAGTTTATGATAGAGTTCCTATAAGGGCGTTGGCTCAAGAAGTATCTGGAAATAGATTAATATATGGTAATTTTGTTGATAAATATACACCACCAAGTAATTTAAACTACGCAGTGGCTGTTGTTCAAAAAGACGAGACAGGCAATAGTTTTATAGAATATCCAAACCATACATTAAAACAAAAAAGAAATTATCAAGTAGGTTTTGTATTAGCAGATAAATATGGTAGAGATTCTTCTGTAATATTATCAAGTATATTAGATACTGTAAATTCAGATGGAACAACAACTTTTGGAGGTTCAACAGTATTCTCTGATTATTCTAGTAATATAAACCCAACTAATGTTAAAGGTTGGTTAGGTAATACATTATCTATACAATTAAATCAGATAATAAATTCTAACAAAGATATTATTACTGGAACTCCTGGATTATATGCTGAATCTATAGGTAATGGATTTATATTAACAACATCCACAACTACAACTATAACAAACACTACATATATCTTTACTTACTTAAGTGGTACTTTGCCTGTTGTTGGTAATTATTTAAGAGGAGCTTATGTTGATTATGTAAAAATAACATTAAGAACAAACGTAGGTTCTGTTTATACAGTTACTACTGATGGTAGAGTAAATGATATTTATTTAAAGTCATTAGATAATGCTACTCCTGATGTTAAATTTTCCTATATACTTAATCCATTAGGTTGGTATTCTTATAAAGTAGTTGTTAGACAAAGAGAACAAGACTATTATAATGTATATCTTCCAGGTATGTTAAATGGTTATCCATTTGGTCAAACTTATGGTTCTCAAACTACTTATGTTAGTAGTGTTCCTACTTTATATAATGGTATAAACACAACTTTATTTCCAACTACAGAATCAAATAAAACTGCCAATATAGTATTATTAAATGATAATATAAATAAAATACCAAGAGACTTAAATGAAATAGGTCCAGATCAAAAACAATATAGAAGTAGTGTTGAATTATGGGGTAGGGTAAGTAATATAGTTGTTTCTTCAATAGCTAGTAATGTACAATATTATCCATCTGCAAAACCAGATGTAGTTACAAGTATATCTTTAGCTTCTGATTCTAATTTTTTACCAACTACAGTAACTAACCCAAGTGGTACCGCATCTAGTAACATGTACCAATTACAAAGTAATCCATCTATAGCTAGAATAAGTACTGTTAACGCTATTGGTGTAACGGCTACTTCGTCTTCTACAACAAACATGGTTCCTTTCTTAAGTGTATATGAGACTAAACCTGTACAATCAGATTTAGATATATTCTGGGAGACAACTACAACAGGTTTTATATCTGATATTAATGCAGACGTACTTAATGGTTTTGATGGACCAATTGGTTTATCTGAAACTGGTTTTTTAATGAATGAATGTCAAGATTATTCTTTATCAAATCCAACTACAGGCGGTTGTAATACTAAATACATAACAAATTTATTCAATCCTATAAACAACAGTGAGAGTCCAATTAGCTATGTAACATGTCCATTAAATACATTAAATCCTTTAACTGTAGTAGACGGCGGTGGTTTTAATAGAACTAGTGATTTTGGAATAGAAACAATATATAGTAGCGGTACAGTAGTTAGTGGATATAGATTATATATATCTAGTACAGGAGTTTTTAATTATAACTTTAATGCTAGTATAATAGAATCATATACATTTACAATTAATTTCTTATATACTAATGCTGGAATAACTACTAATTATCCACTTTTAACTAATGGTAGTTTACAAAATACAGCACCAACTATAACTGGTAGTCCACAAACATCTTTTAGTATAACACAACAAGACTATTTAATATATACTTTTACAGGAGTAAATGGTTCTACGTCTGGCGGTACTACTGGTCTAAATTGGTCTATATCCGGAGATAACGTATCAGGTAATATATCTATAAATGCTAATAATGGACAATTATTTGTTAGTAATCCTGATATACCAGCAGGAACATATACTGTATTAGTTACATTAACAGATGCTTGGGACAATACAAATAATATATCTTCAGTTGGTTCTCTTACTAATACTTTAGAAATAACGGTTACAGTTGGTCTTGTTAGAGCCACTAATCCAAATGGTGCATATTTAGTACCTTTAGTATTATTTAATTATGCTACAAATACCGCTACAGAAGGTATAACAACTAATTTAGGTGGAATTAATAATTTTACTGATGGTTATGTTAATTGTCATTATGATGGTAAAGGAACACAGAATGCATATCCATATAAATATGGTTTAATATATGTAGGCAATGATAATGTTACTTTAAATTCATCAGGAACACCTGTAACTGCTGGAGTCACATTACCATCATATCCAAATCCAACTGGTGGAGGAACTAGTAGTGTTTACCAATTTGCTTCTAATTTACCAGGTATAAACGGAGGAGCTCAACCAGGTTCTTTAGCGACTGGTGGTTTATTAATATCTTTAAAACTAACAGGTGGATATGGAGCTTATGCAAGTAATTACTGTAAAGCAAAAGCCTGGAGAGTTGTTAGTAGTGTAGTATCTTCTGTTTATACTTCAGGAACTTATCCATATTATACGTTATTAAATGTAACAGGATCAACATTAAATGCTGCTATAGTTGGTTCAGACACTGTGCATTGGACAAATGGTAATAAAAATTTTATTGGAGTTGCTGGAGGAAATTATACAGCAATAGCCACTCAAATAGCTATATATACACAATATCCTGTAGACAGTACTATGATACCTGCTGGAACACCAGTACGTTTTTCTAATTTTAGTTGTACTACACCTCCTGCACCTGAACCACTTGCTTATACCCAAACAACTGCTACAAGTGTAGGAACGCCTATAGGTAATGCCGTTACAATTACTGTAGCTAATACTACAGTTGCAGTTGGAATGATTTTAAATTGGGTATTTGGTAATGTAGTGCAAACTAGAACTGTAACAGGAATCAATGCGGCTAAAACTATTTTTACATTAAGTTCTACTGTAAATGGCGTTTTACCTACTGGAACAGGTTTAACTTTTAGTTGGGGTGTTATAAGATATGGTACTTCACTAGGTAGTCCATGGTATCCTAATTGTAGTGGTTATATACAAAATTCTAAGTTAGATGTTATAGTATATTTTAGAGCAACATCTAGTATTGTACCTAATCCAAATCCTTGGATTGCTGATACGGATAATACAGGTACACTTACTAATCAATTTACAGATGGTGTAGATGGTCAATTATACATAAGAGGAAATGGAGAGGAAGCTGGCGCAAAAGCCCAAGTAAATAGAGAAGTAAAATTTGAATTACATAAACATGGTGAATGGGCTATAGTAACTAGATTGTACGATACTAGTGATGCTAGTCAATGCTGTCCAGGTCCAACTGTATCTATTAAAATTCAAGACGCTTTTTATAGTGGTTATGTTGATGATTCTTTAGATAATGAAGGTAATGTAGTATATGATGTTGTAGATGAATCAAGACAAACTAGTTTTTTCACTCAATTATGGAAACCTTATCAGACAAATCAACTTATATATGGTTACCCAACAGCAATACCATATACAACACAGTCTTTACAAACATATCCTACTACAGTAGGAACTTATACAGTAACAACACTTCCTTCTGGATATTCTGGAAATGGATATGTCAATATAAATGTTTCAGATGAAAAAATAGTTCCTGGACTTAGAATGTATTTAGGTGCAACTGATTCTCAACAAATAATAAGAGATGCACATGTCAATCCTTTATATCCAGGTTTAATACAATTAGGTAATATAAATGGAGGTACTCCTGCGGCAGTTACTGTAGGAACTAGTATTAATTTTAAATTTACACCTATTTATCCTTATATTGTTTATTATAATTCAGATGGTATAAATGGTTATAATACTTCAGATTTAACTCCATTTAGAATATGGGGTGACGGTGGTAGTTATACTAGTAGTACTGCATATTATTATGCATTTGATGGATCTAATTGGATTAATTATACTGGAAGTAGATATTATACATTTTGGAGTCCAGATTCTTTTTATGAAAATAATGCAGCTTCAATAGTTTCATCGTCACTAATGACTTCATTAACTAAGTATCCAGTATACGTTTCAAAGATAAGTAGTACAGGTTTTGTTATTAGTACGGTTGGAGAGAAAAGAACAGCAACAGGATGGGGATATTCAATGGATCCAAATACAATTACTTTAAGTTTACGTGGATTAAATGTTTCACAAAACAAAGTAGAAAGACTTTTGTCAACTAGACAGAGTTAGAATAAAATTATTAGTTAAAATAAACAAAAAACAAGTGATTATTACGGTATGGCTGCAACTATAGAGATAAAATATTATAATTCATTCTGGTTAAAGAAAATGTCAACTATTACGGTTGCCACTAATACTACTGGTGTTTCATCTGGAGCTACAACTACAACTACTTTAACATTGTCAGCAGCTCCAAGTCCAGTGGTTTCAGTTGGTCAAAGTGTAACTTGGACTACTAGTAGTATAACTTATACCTTATATGTAGTAAAAGTAGTTAGTACAACTAGCATAATACTAAGTGCAGCTCCAGCTTCTGGCACTATGCCAACTGGTTCTAATATTACTTTTGGTCCTATATCTGACTTTACGAATATACCAGTAGCATACGCAGGTACAATTGCTTCCGATTGGTATATAGAAGAATCTAGAATCAAAGGTGGTTATAATAATACAGATGTAGATTTAGGAGTAAGAGCGTTTATAGTCGAACCAGAAGATAAACAAGTTCGCAGAGAAAGTTCTTTAATATATTCAGGAGCATTTAATTCTAAAACTGGTATAAATAATACAAATCAATTCCCAACAGGAGAAGATATAACTACATCGTTAAATCCTTCAGATGGTTCTATACAAAAACTATATGCAGAAGATACTAACTTAAACATATTTCAAGAACTTAAAGTTAGTAGAGCTTTAATAGATAAACAAGCTGTTTATTCAGCTGAAGGAAGACCAATGTCTACTTCTAGTGATCAAGTAATAGGTCAAGTTCAAGCATACGCTGGTAGATACGGTATAAGTACTCATCCAGAGAGTTTTGCTGTTTTTGGATATAGAAAATACTTTGTTGATAGTAATCAAGGTTTAGTACTTAGACTTTCTCAAGACGGTATAACGGAGATTTCTAGTTATGGAATGAGAGATTATTTTACTAATGTTCTTGAAAATATAACTCCTGATGCTTCTGTTATTGGTGGATGGGATCAACATTCTAAACAATACGTTGTCTCACTACAACCTTCTAATGGTAGTTTTGATTATGCTACATTGGCATTTGATGAAGAATTTAATGGTTGGACTAGTTTTTATAACTATAAACCTGAAGATATGTCAAGTATTAGAAACTTCTTTTACTCTATAAAGACAGGGAATATTTGGTACCATTATTCAAACTCAGTAACTAGAGGTTCTTTTTATGATACTGTGTATGATTCATCAGTTAAATTAATTTTAAATGGAAGTCCTTCATTAGTTAAAAATTTCCAAACCATTAATTACGAAGGAGATGCAGGTTGGCAAATGAGTTCTTTTATAACTGATGATAATTTAGATAATTCATGTTATATAGCAGCAGCTCCAGTATCTGGAACTATTTCTACTTTAAGTGAATTACAAAATCAAGTATTAGTAAATAATTTTAAATTAAAAGAAAATAAGTACTTTGCTAATATATTTAATATAAGTACTGTTAAACCAAATGAAGTGGTTTATGGTCAATCTATAAGCGGCGTTAGGGGTTTTTATTCTAATGTCACAATGAGTATTAGTAATGCTACAGTTAATAGGAAGTCAGAATTATTCTCAGTATCTTCTAACTACGTAGAATCATCATATTAATAAAATCAAATGGAATTAAGTTTAAGAGCATTAAAAGAATCAGACTATCAAGACATGTCTTCTTGGTGGAAATGGTGGAGATGGCCTGAAGTAAGTAAAGACACTTTGCCAATGAATGGAATAGGTGGTTTAATGGTATACAAAGACGATGTGTTAATAGCGGCTGGATTTTTATACTTATCTAATTCTAAGGTTGCCTGGTTAGACTGGATTGTATCAAACCCACAGTATAGACAAGATGATAGAAAAGATGCATTAGAAGTGCTTATAATGGGTCTAGAGGATGTTGCTAGAAGTCAAGGTTACAATACGATAATAAGTATTGCTAGAAATAAAAGTTTAATAAATATTCACGAAAGATTAGGTTATACGGTTGATAAAAATCCATCGTATGAAATATCTAAAAAAATAATGTAATATGGGAGTAGTAACGGCATGCGTAGGTGGCGCATTAGCGATAGGTGGTAGTTTAGTAGCTGGTAATCAAGCTAAACAAGCTGCTAAAGGATATAGAAATGAAGCAGAAAGAAAAGCAGGTGAAATAGCAATTATAGAAAGAAATAGGCAATCAATACCTAACCCTTATGCTAATGTAAAAGATTTAAGTGGACTTGCTAAAGATTTAAGTGGTCAAATGACAAATCCTTTCGCTAATTTAGGTGTTGCAACTCAAGCGGCTAAAATGCAGGCAGAAGAAGTTGATATTTCATTAGCTAATACTTTAGATACACTTAGAGCAACAGGCGCTAGTGCTGGTGGTGCAACTGCATTAGCTCAAGCAGCATTACAAAGTAAGAAAAGCGTTGCTGCTAGTATAGAACAACAAGAAGGTAACAATCAAAAATTAAGAGCAGAAGGCGAAGCTCAATTACAAAAAGATAAAATAGCAGAACAACAAAGAATTCAAGGAGTTCAATTTAGTGAAGCGCAAAGAATGCAGGCATCAGATACTGAAGCTATTAAGTTTAAATATGGTGAACAAGAGTCTAGAGATATAGCTAAATTAAATAGATTATCAGGACAACAAGCTCAAGCTAGTGCTAATCAAGCAGCGACTAAACAAGCCCAAGGCGCTGCTATTGGTGGTGCTATAAGTGCTGTTGGTAGTATTGCTGGTGGTTTTGCTGGAGGCGGAAGTTAAATAATTAAAATAAAATAAATTATGGGATATTACGAAAATCCTCCAATTATTCAACCTACTCAAGATACTATAGGAAGTTCTATTGCTAAAGCAGGTGAATCTATTGCTCAAGGTTTAATTGCTAGAGGAGAAAGAAGACGTGCTGAAGAAAAAGAACAAAAACTAACTCTTCAAAAACTTCAAGATAGAAAGAATGAAACAGATCTTTACTACAATGAAAAATTGTCTAAATGGGGTGTTGAACAAAAAAGAAACAATGCACAAGTAGATTCAAAAATACGTAACTTAGTACAAGAAAAAATAATTTTAGCAGCTGACTCTAGAATTGCATTGTTAAATGAAACAAATGCAACTAAAAGACAAGAATACTTAAATAATATACGTGTCGCTGATAAATTTTTAGAAACTACTTCTTCATTTGGTACATTGATAGGTGGGAGTACTGCTACATGGAGAAAAGATACTAATGCTAGTAAGGTTGGAGTTCCAGGTGGACATGCGGTAAACGGTAGTAATGATAAAGAGATATTAGATAATACTGCTGCGATTGAAATATTAGGTGGAATGGACGATTTATATAAAGATACAAATATAGACGTTGTACCTGATGAAGTAGGTGATGGTGTTATATTAAGAATTACTGGAAAACATAAAGATGGTACTGCATTTGATGTTAAAATAGATTCTAAAACATACGAATCAGCTGATGAAGATGGTGTTGGTAATTTATTGATACCTATAGAAAGTATGGATACTTTTTTTACTCAATCTAAAGAAACAATAGTAGATAAAAAAGGTAATATATACACTGGTTTTCTAGAAGATACCAGAGAAACTGTAGATATAAAAAGTAAAGGTGCTGATATTTATCAGATACAAAACGGTCAAAGATTACAAGAAGCTGCTATAAGAAAAGAGATAGATAAAAAATCACAAGTAACAGCTTCTGGTATAATGTCAGCAGATAAACCTGATAGACTTAGAGCATTACTAAATTATTCGTTAGGTCAAGGACCACAATACTACGATAATGTATTTAAAGTTGATGAAAAAGGAAACGCTAGAAGTCCAGAAGTTCAAAAACAAATGTTAACACAATTGTTAACTGATCAATCTTTTAAAGGAATGGTTAAGTCATTAGAACAGACTAAAAACGCTGATGGAACTACATCTTATTGGAATCCTACTGCAGATATAAAGATAAAAGAAAAACCAGCAAAAAACGGTGGTGGTTCCAGCGGTGGTTCTGGAAATAGTGGTGAAGAAACAGATACTGGAGGTGGAGACTACAGAGGTGAATATTACGATAATTTAAGAACTGGAGTTAAAAAGAAGCCAGGTGAAGCGCCAGGAGTTTATAACTATAGATCTAGAAAATATTATGTTGAAAATCTAAATAGATTAGCAGGAAGTCAAACTAAATTTATTACTAGTGATGATCTTTATAAAAGATTTCTTAATAAACCAATCAAAAAAGATGCTACCTTAACTTTTGCAGATCAGATTAGAAATGGAAAATTAACTAAAGAACAAGTAAAAAAATCTTTTAATAGTCAATATCCTAAATCAGATATATATTATGAAGGATCACCTGAAACTTACAGTGCAATAACTAATTACAATCTAAATAAAGCAGAAAGTAGAGCAAGACTAGCATTAGATTTTACTGCTGGTGAAGGAGAGATTAAGAAATTACAAGGGAAAGTTGGCGAAGCTAAGTCAATGGATAATATAACTGAATGGACTAAAAGGAATCCTCAAAAAACAAACGAAACAATTGAGCAGTATACTGCTAGATATAGAAAATCATTAAAATAAAAGAATGGAAGAATTATATATTTTATCAGACGGATCAACAGTAGATATATCTAAATACTCTCAGTTGGAAAAAATGAACTTTTTATTAAATAATGAAGGAGCAAAAAAGTTAAAAGGCGGTGCAAAGAGTGCAGTTGTAGCGCCAAAAAGCAATCAAGCACTACGAAAAAGTACGGATTCAAAATCGGTAAATGGTCCTTCGAATTCTCAAAAATTTAGATTACCAACTGTAGAAGAATTACAAAAGAAAGGTCAAGCACCTCCACCTTCAGAATCTGCAAGTCCAGATATTGTTGATGTTAGTAGACTTTATAACATGGTTGGTAATACCGGTAATAAAGTTAATAAACAAAATTTTAAACTAGCAACAACAGAAGGTAAAAAAGAACAAAAGACTACAGGTTATTTTACTGCTGGACAAGGTGCAGTCGATGACTTAATAGAAAGCATCGATCATCCAGAGAATAAGAATAACAAAAGAAGAGATGTAAAGTATGATATAGATACTATTAAAAATAAGATTCAATTAACTGATTCTGAATTATTACATCCTCATCTTTATTATTCTTCAACTAACAAAGGTACTCCAGATGATTTCGTTAATAAAAATTACGATTCAAAACAACTAGAAAGTATAGGAGTTAATACTGATGATTTTGATGGTTTTTTAAATAAGAAAGGTTATAAAGATGATTTCTTAAAGAAAGAAGCAGAAGGTATTTACGAAGGTACTGGTAATGCTACATTAGCTAGATATGATATAGGATTGGCTAAAGAACTTGCTAAAAAGAAGATGCTTAACATGTACATGGAAGACATGCAAAAAAGAGACTTTACTAGACAAGACCTTAACCAAGACCTTGAAATAACATTTGGCGTTAGAGATAAAAAAGAAATAGTACATAATGACATATTTGATCCAATTGGTATATCAAAATATGTAGAGAAAAATTTTCCTATAGTAACTCAAAAATTAAAGGATAGAGACATTGAGAATAGGAAAATATACGATGAGTCTAAAAAAGGAGGAACTGATTTCTTTTCTTGGGATACGGTTGGTAAAATGGGCAAGTCTGGATGGAACGCTGTTGTTGATAGAACTAAGCAAATTAGTGCTGCGACTTATAGTGCCATAGGCATGGAAGCAACTGCAGAAGGTGTTAGAGCATTAGACGAAGAGAATAAATTTATAAGACCAGATGACAGAGGTGTATCCTATGCTTCTGGTAAAACTGCATCGTATGAAGGAACAGACTATTTAGTTGATTCTAAGGGAGAAATATACGATAAAGAGGCAAAGATAAGGGTAACAGATTTATTTGATGAATCTGAGTATAAAAACATAGTAGAAACATCTAAGTATGGATCTTCAGACTGGATGTTTAGTCCTCAAGGTGCTGCGGTTCAAACTGCTGGTGTTATGGCTGACATGTTAATACAGGCGGCAGTTACTCGTGGAGTTGGTGAATTTGGTGCAATAACAAGTGAAGCAAGAGTTGCATTGAATGGAGCAAGACAAACTAGTAAGTTTACATCTTTATTAAACGATACTTCTCAATTATTAAGAAAAATTCCTTTAGATAGAGCAGAAGGTTATTCTATGATCGCTCAAGGTGCATTAGGATATTCACAAGGGTATGAAGATACATTAAAAGCCGCTAGAGATGCGGGTGTAAATGATACAGAGGCTTTTAAATTAGCTTCTACTGCTGCTCAAAGAATGGCAGTATTATATAGTACAACTGGTATTATAAATCCACAAACTAAACTAACTGAAAATATATTTGGTTCTAAAAATGTAATTAAAAAAGCTATAAATCAATATCTAAAAACAGGTGAAAAAGGTTTTGTAGGTTATATAGATGATATAATTAAAAGTACACCAAGAAACTTAATTGAATTTGCTGAAGAAGGTGGCAAAGAGGTTGTTCAAGAGAATATACAACAAGCAGGTGAGTTAGGAGTAAATAAATTAACTAATGAACAAGCGGGTAAGAAGATACTAAATGAAACAATGTCTGGTGACGATTTTATGAATACTTCTATACTTTCTTTTATTTCGTCTGGTTTAATATCCAAGATGAAAATGCCTAGTTTTAAGGCATCAAATGAAGATAATGATAACTTATCTTCTTTAAGTACTCTTGCTAAAAACAAAAAAGAATTCACAAAGATAGTTGATGGTTTAGTTACTGAAAAAGTATTTACACAAGAACAAGTTAACAATTTAAAAAGTGATGTAGATATATATAGTAATAATATCAACAAGATGCCTAAAAGTGTATCTGCAAAAGCAGCTATGCCAATTTTAAGATCTTTAGATAAAATACAAAAATTAAAAAACGAGAAAGAGTCTTTAGACAAAGCTTTTCACCCATCGATAGATGAAAAAATAAAAAAAGAGGAAATTATTGCCGATGATTTATACTATGCTGATGATTTAGAAACTAAGAATAAACTAATAAAAGCTGCTATAGATAAAAAAGTAATAAAGAATATAGAGATGCAGACTTTTGGTTCTAGCGCTGAGATAAAACAATATCTAATAGATGTGATTGGTATGCCAGAAGAAGAAGCTGACAGTAACTCTAAAAGAGGAGGATTCTTTCTTGACGATGTATTACTTACAAAATATGCAAATCAATCTGGTAAAGATGCAAGTAAAATAGTAAAAGGTAAAAAAATTATACTTGTAAACGAAGATGTTTCTATTAAAGGTGGAACTACAGATGTAGCGCAACATGAATTCCTACATGGATTAATACATGAGACATTAAAAAACAGTCCTGAATCTCAAATTCTATTAGGTAAAGCATTACATAAAGAATTAATAAAAATAAGTAAGACTGTATCTGATGAAAACACTGTTCTTCCACAAGATTTTAAGGATAGAATAAATAAGTACACTAATTTTTACACAGATAAAATTGCTGCTGAAGGTTTAAAATTACAAAAAGATCCAAAATACAAAAGACAACATGATGAAAATGTAAGTGAATTTTTAGGTAATTCATGGGAAGAGGTTTTAACATTATATTCTGATGCTATTAGTAATGGATCTGTTAAGTTTAATGAAAATACATTTACTAAATTAAAAGATATAGTTAGACAAGTTTTACAAAATTTAGGAGTTAAAGATATTAAATTTGAATCTGGTAGAGATGTATATAATTTTATAAAAGATTATAATAAAAGTGTTAAAACTGGTAATTTCGGTATTGCTGGTATAAGCGCTATGAGAAAATTAGGTCAATCAAAAGCATTTATAAACAAAGAGGCATTAAGATTAGAAACTGGAGAGAACATTGTAGTATCTCAAGGTTCTGGTAGTAGTGTAGTAAAGCCGTCTTTAGGTGGTGACAGAAGATCAGGAGAGAAAAAATCATCAGACGACATAAAGAAAGACGTTGACAATGCTTATAATAAAGAAACGTTTACACAAAAAATAAATAGTCAAAGAGATCCTTTATTATTTGATATAGTTGAGGAATATGAATATTTAATAAGGGGTAAAGCTAAGTCAGAAAAATTTTTTAGTTTACCTGGTTTTAAAAATGACAGAGAAGAACGTGAAAAAGATTTTGTACAAGAAACAAAAATTGAACTAATGTCTCATATACGAAATTTTAATAAAGAGTTTCTAGTATTAAGAGAAGAATATAAACAAGATTTAATTTCTAAAGGTTTTGATCCAAACTCTAAAGAGTTTAAAGAAATATTAGATGCTAAAGATGCGGAAGGTTATAAGGGTGAAAAAGGCATTGTTAAAGAGAACAACAGTTTAAATGGTTGGATAAACTCTCAGGTTTTAAATAAGATGAGAAATGCTCTTAAAAGAGCAGGTATAGTAGGCGAGAAATTTGATTTAGACTTTGGCGGAGAAGATTTCGTAGAAGGAAGAGGTACTACAGACATTGGCGAAGAACTTGATTATTTATCAGGAGATGGCGTTGATGTATTGGAAGCTACTGAAGACTTTAATGAAGAACAAGAAAAGTTAGCGAATATATTAAAAGATCCTGTATTTAGATTTGTTGATGAAAAAGGAGATGAAGTTATTATAGATACAGTTCCTGAATTTACTTATATTATTTCTGCTAAAGATCAAGGTATAGAAGCTAACAAGCAATTAAAAATAGAAACAGATCCAGTTAGAATAGAAGAATTAAAAAAGGATTTAAAAGACTTACAAAGAGGTTTAGATTTACAAAATAAAGAAGAACCTTTAACACCTGAAGAGAAACAAGAACTTAAGTCTTTAAAACCTACAAAGGCATTTGATTTAACTTCTGGAAATGTTGAGTATGTATTTAAAGCTATAATCAAAAAAGAATCACCAGCTAAGATTGTTGCTCAACAAGTTGCAGAAGAAATACTAAGATCTCCAAACGTAGAGACATTAGAGTTTAGAAACTTTAAAAAGTTACTAGCAAATAAATCTATGGTGATGATGAAAAGAATCACATTTGAAACGGGTGAAGGACTTGAATCACTCATGTATAATAATTGGAAATTAGTTTACGATGTAATAAATAATCCAGTAGATGAGGTTACAGGTCAATCTAGTTACGCTTCTAAAAAAATACCTCCGTATTTAAAAGAAAGAAATGAAAAAGGAGAATTTCAAAAAGTTGCAGATATTAATAGAGCCGTTTTCCTTCAATCGTTTTATTCTGAAGAAGACGCAAAGAAAATAATAAGAAAATACAATTCAGTTAATCCTGAAGAAGAGATTTCTAAATTCTTAGATTATGAACAATTAACAACTAATGCTTGGTTTGATAGAAGAACTGCGTTAAGAGAGTTATTTGGAGATGTAATGGTTCTTCAAGAGGCAAGAAGATTGTTACGTAATCCAGACTTTATAGAAAAGATAGGTGAAGAAAAACCTAATTTATATAATAGTCTTAAAGACGATGTTATTAGAACACAAGTTCTTAATGATTTAGCTAAAGGTAAAAGTAGTTCAGTTAAATTTAGTTTAGCAGGAGAGATGCGATCTAGACCAAAACAAAATGATATAACTGCTAACCCTTATAATATGGTTGGTGGTAATCCAATGTACTCTTTAAAATACGATGAATTATTCAGTAGTCCTAGTGATTTTATTAAATTTAGTTTAGATGACATAGAAGAAAAAGCATCTGAACCAAGTTCTAAATTTAAAAATTTCCTAGATAAGATAGACTTAGATGAGATAGATGACAAAGAAGGTTGGGTATTAAAAGTACTTCAGCAATCTGATATACAAGATGATGATATAAAAGTTAAAAAACTTCATACTCTTAAAACAAGTAATCCTAAAGTTGATTTAACTAGAGAATTAACTTACGAAGTTGAACAAAGATTTAGTAAATTAATATACTCTCTTAATGAACCTATAAGTGAAAACGAATGGATTATACAAGAATATAAAGAAGGTTACATAGATGCTATGTTAAAAAGATCTATAGATCTTCCTGAAGAAGCAGTTCATAATCCATATTGGAATAGAATGAAAATTGACGAAGACTTTAGAAAAGAACAATTAAGAGAAAAACAAATTGAACAATATATAGTTATTGATAATTTAATTACTACTATTAATTCTAGTGAATTTTTAGATGGAGATAGTTTATTATTTTCTCGTTATTTGTTTTTAAAAGATGTTCTTAGTAATAGATATTATCCAAGTGGAAATAACAGTGTAGTTAAAAAATCAATTAAAAAATCAGAATATAAAACTACAATACAACCAATTCAGGATTATAACGATGCTGATTTGTTACGTGATATTTTTAGTAATTATTCTGATAACAAAAACATAGGAATTGGAGCTATATATTTCATTAAAAAAATGGCTGAAAAACCAATAGATTTTAATGATAATTTTAATAAAGAAGTAGATGAAAAAAACAATCTATATAAATTTAATAAAGGAGAAGATAGAAATCAAGTAAATTCATTAAATACATTAGCATCGTATAGTGCTAAATCTGGTTATCCTGGTTCTTCATGGTGTACTGGTGCTAGTAGATCAATGGCAGCGTCACAATTAAAAGAAGGTGATTTTTATATAATAGCTAACAAGAAGAATAAGATTCCAGTACTAGCTGTAAGATATTCTGGAGATAATATTGCAGAAATGGCAGGTACTAGAGACAATCAAGATCTATGGTCACAAGATTACGACAATATAGAATTTGCTATAAATGAATTGCCATCTGATAATAAACAATTAGCATTAGATCAATTGGAAACTGCTAAAATGTTATCTAAATTAACCGGAGAAGAAATAAATAAATTTGAATCTGAAGAAACTTTACAAAAACTAAAACTATCTAAAGGTATAAACATACATTTTGAAAAAGAGATATATGCTAAATCAAAAATAGTTTCTATTAAATTAAGAAAATTAATAACTGAAAGACAAATTAAAAGCGGCGTTTCTCCATTAGAAATTTATAAAAAAGGATTTAATGTAGATGAAAATGGTAATAGTAATATAACTTCAGAATTTGATTTAGAAGTATTAAATAAAATAACTGAGTTTACAGAGAATGTAATTATAAAAGTAGCACCTGATGATCAAAATGATGAAGATTTCATGGAAAATGTTATTTTTCCTTCTGAAGACTTAAAATTAAATGAACTAACTAAAGCTGAAATTTTAGAAATAAATATACCTTTTTTCAGCACATTAGAAGCTAAGAAATTAACAGAAGCAAAAATACTTCATGTTAATTTTGAAAGACATCATGAACAACCATATCTTAGTTTACCAGATAAAATAAACTATAATATAGAACTAACTTTCTATGAAGGTGATCCAGAAGAAACTAAAGAGATAACTATTTTTGATAAAGAAGTAGATATGTCAAATAATAGTATAGGTTTATATTTTAATGATCAAGAAACAGATAGTGTTATTTTGTCTGGTGCACAGAATTCAAGTAGTATAAGTATTGCAGGTGTAATAACTGATTTTATTGATTTACCTAAAAAAGTTAAAGCGTTATCAACTGAAAATATTTATGGAAAAAGTGGTCCTAAAGTTAAAGTAACAGGACTTGAAGAATTAGAAGCATTAAGTATGGAATGGGCTGGTTTTGATGACATTTCATTTACAAAATTAAAAAAAATAGGTAATTTAGAAATAACACTTAGAGATGAATATGATAAAGATCTTGAAGATATCATAAGAGGATCTAATATATTTAGTATTGCTGAAAATGTTGAATTTAGTTATGAAGATCATCAAGGAGGAGATTTTAAATCAAAAACATTAAAATCAAGACCTGAAGAAACAATTAAGTATAGTTTAGCAGAGACTGCTAATGCAGCAATAAGTCCTTTGTTAAGTGGTTTAAATCTGACACAACAATCTGTTATTGCTAGAGACATAGATAAAGCAATAATGAATGGTAAGTTATCAGAACTTGCTAAAAATACAGAAATGGATAAGTTAACTGATAAATTAAAAAATCAAACTGATCCTATAAAAATAAAAGAAGTTAGACAACAAATGTCTGATTTGTTTCAAGCAGATACGGTTCCTTTTAAAGTTCCTAGAATGTCTGATTCTACTGATAAGGCAATAGCTACTTTTATAATAAACAAAATGGCTGAAGGTTATAATAGTTTTGACTTTCATGTTAAGAAAAATGCTAATGGTCCATTAACAAAACAAGTTTTAAATGCATTAGATACTAATTCTGAAAAAATAAAACAAACAGCTTTTAGAAATTCTAATTTAGAACTTACTATGAATGAAATCATAGAAGAGAATAAAGGAATTCCAAAAAGCGAAATCTTTTCAGAAGAAACGGCTAAGAATATTGGTAAAGGTAAAAAATTAGACTTTGCGTATCTTCCTCCAGGTGACGAGGATTTTGAAGGTCTATTATATAAACTAGCATCTGGAAAAGGTGCAATGGGAGAAGCACAACTTGAATTCTTTAATGAGAACTTAATCAGACCATATAGTGAAGCCATGACTACTTTAATGGTTGCTAGGCAAAAAATGTATGGCGAATGGAAAGATTTAATTACAAAAGAACATAAAGGTATAATTAAGTTGTTAAGTAAACAAACTGATTATGAAGGTTATACGTATGATCAAGCTGTTAGGGTTTACCTATGGGATAAAGCAAAATATCCAATACCTGGTATAAATAATAGAGATAAGTTTAATTTGACGGATATTGTTAGAACAAATCCACAATTAAAAGCTTTCGCTAATTCTGTTAGTTTACTTTCTAAACAAGCTAATGGATATATCGAACCAGAAAAGAACTGGAGTTTTGGTAGTATCTTAGGTGATATGAATAACATAATCTCTACCGTGAATAGAGCTAAGTACCTACAAGACTGGCAAAATAGAGCTGATAAGATTTTCTCTAAAGAAAACTTAAGCAAAATTGAGGCAGTATACGGAGGTGAATATGTTAGAGCATTAAAGAATATGTTAGCAAGATTAAAAAGTGGTACTAACAGAAATCCAGGTGCTAGTAGTAAGTTATTGAACTGGTTAAATAAATCTACAGCAAATGTAATGTTCCTTAATACTAGATCAGCTGTACTACAACTTTTAAGTGCTGTCAATTTTATTAATACATCTGACAATAATATCGCACAAGTTGCAAAAGTTTTTGCTAATCAACCTCAATTCTGGAAAGATGTAAAGTATCTTTGGAACTCTCCTTATCTAAAAGATAGAAGATCTGGTCTTATGAATGATGTTGCTGAGTCTGAAATAGTTCAGTTAATGGATAGTCAAAAAGGAGATGATTCTATTAATAAATATAAACGTATTGTAAACTGGATATCAACAAATGGTTTTATAGCAACTAGAGTATTTGATGCTGTTGCTATTGCTTTTGGTGGTGCTAGTTTTTATAGAAATAGATTAGAAACTTATAAAAAACAAGGTTATACTGAAGAGCAAGCTGAGAAAAAGACGATGAGTGATTTTTATCAAACATCAGAACAATCACAACAATCTGCTGATGTATCTAAAATATCCGCAAACCAAGCAAGTACAACTGGTAGAATTCTTTTATCATTTATGAATACGCCTTTTCAGTATTCTAGAATTATGAAAAAAGCTGCTATAGATATTGTTAAAGGAAGAGGAAGTCTTGCTAATAATATAAGTAAAATAGTATTTTACGGCGCTTTACAAAATATTATGTTTAATGCTTTACAAAACTTAGTATTTGCTACTATGTGGAGTGATGACGATGATGATGAAGAAGCAAAAGCAAAAGATAGTAAACAAAGAACACTTAGAACTGTAAATGGAATTGCTGATAACATTCTTAAAGGTATGGGTATGAATTATGTTGCTCTTTCAGTTGTAAAAAATGCATTGATAAAATGGTATGAAACTACTGGAACACCAGAAGGAGTTTATACACCTGTAATAGAATTACTTAATATATCACCAATGGTTGGTATTAAATTTAGACAAGTTCTTAAAGGTATCAAAGCATTAGAATACAATAAAGAAGTAAATCCAGAAGGTGATAAAGTTATACCTGCTAGTGCAATGGTTGAAGCTGCTGCTTCTTTTGTATCTGTAGGAACGAATATACCAGCAGATAGACTTTATCAAAAAATAGAAAATATATCTGGAGCACTTGATTCTCAAAATGAAGATTGGCAAAGAATAGCACTTGCTTTTGGATATAGTAAGCAGAATTTAGGTATAAAAGATAAAGAAGAAGAAACAGGATCTGCAACTAGAGGTAGTAGTTTAAAATCACCAGGTCTTTCAGGTGGTGGTTTGAAATCACCAGGATTAAAATAACAGGAACAATACATAATGAGCACCATACTCAAAGTTCCTATATAAGAAAAGGGGATCACAATTAAGTGAATCCCCTTTCTTTATTTAGTGTGTATAGCACTTTTAAGTATTTAAAACCGGTTTTGGTTTACTTTCTTCTAATTCCTTACTAGTTTTTTCAGTCATCGCTTTAATAGCATCGTCATAACCAGGCATTAATTTGAGTGTCTCTAATGTACCAGCAGCTAATACAGTTAAATGCTTTTGTTCGTCCATTATATTCTGAAGTACTCTAATAAGCGCATCAACTTTATTCTTCATTTCAACTAAACTTTGTTCTTTCATTTTTCTAATTCTTTAATAAGTTTTTTAATTGCTTTTAATTGTCCATGTGTAATATTAAAATACTGTTCCTGAAAATTACTGATATTGACATCCCATCCTTCGCCATTCTTCCATTCAGTTATTTCTATATAAGCATCTTTTTTACTAAGATAATCAAATTCTGATAATTCAGAAAATACTGATTTTCTATTGTATTTTTCTATTTCTTTTTTCATAAATTTATTATATTACCATTACTACTTAATTTTCCAAACCTTCCATCAGTTACTACAGAACCATTGCTAAATATGGTATCACATATAGATAATTTCATTGTTCCAGCGTTTATAATTTCTTTATTATTGTGTATGTGACCAAATAACATTAACCTAGGTTTTATCCTAGTTATAACATGTCTTTTAAGAGCATTACAACCACAGTTTTCTAAATTACGATTTCTATCTTCAGAAATATCTAATATACCCTTAGGTGGACCGTGTGTGATTAATATATCAACATCATCATCTACACTGCGTGACCAATGTTTATCTAGTTTATCTCTACTCTTCATAAATGACCAATTGCTAAAACTAGGTGTTATTGGACTACCATGAATTTTCAATCCGTCTATATGTATAAAATCATCTTCAAGATATATAATACCATTAGTATAAAAATCACTTGTACTAACTAATTTCTTTTCAATA
>Ga0209296_1000225_pt1 | contig 50358 bp, 45 predicted proteins | sample S_130206_EF_Meta_FD_187319 | JGI IMG/M metagenome (GOLD analysis project Ga0209296, IMG submission 187319) | Freshwater microbial communities from Lake Simoncouche, Canada to study carbon cycling - S_130206_EF_MetaG (SPAdes) (version 2) | ecosystem: Environmental > Aquatic > Freshwater > Lake ...
AGCTTTTTAAGATGGGCCGTTACAGTGATGCGCAGGAAAGTTTTCAAGCCGCACAACAATTGCAACCCGCAGACCCAGGGATTTATTACAACCTTGGCCAGACTTACGATTACCTTAAGCGACCTTATGATGCTGAAAAATGTTACAAGGAATGCATTGTCCGTAGCCCAAATCATGCGGGTGCAAGGCATGCCTTAACTGTATTGTTGATGAACCAAAATCGGCAGGATGAAGCGGTTAAAGGAATTGAAGATTGGTTGGCGAAAAACCCCAACTGCGCCGCAGCCTATGCTGAGGATGGTTGGATTTGGAAAACCGCGGGTGATATGCCCAGAGCGCAATCCCGATATCAGCAGGCACTTTCTCTTGATCCTTCCGATACCAGAACTCTTGTAGAGCTTGCCTTTGTTTATGAAAAACTAAACAGGCCTGATCGATCTTTGGTTTTATACCAACGGGCATTGGAAATTAATCCACATCAATTGGCTGTGAAAAAGGACCTCGAACGATTGCGTTCTTCCGGTACCGCACTGCCACATCCAGATTAAAGAAAGAGCATGCAATAATGCCCAATGCATTTTTACTGGTCGAACCCAGTACTTGGAAATCTTTTAATGCCGAACTTTATTACCCACCCAATTACGATTCCGAAGGCTTTATTCATCTTTCTTACAACCATCAACTAGAATGGGCTGCAAATAAGTTCTATGCGAAAGCATCGGGAGTTTTCGCCCTAGAAATTAATCTAGATTCCCTTAGTTCTTTTGTTCAAGAAGAATCAGCCGCTGGGTTGGGATTATTCCCTCACCTACATTGCGGATTGCCTAGGAAAGCTGTCGTTGCAATTCATGAAGGGGCAAAGAACGTTGATGGGAAATGGGTTTTCAAATCAGTCTGATTCTTTTGGTTTCTGCCCGATGAAGATGTAGTAAGGTGCTTTAAGCCCAAGCATGTAAGGTACAAAACCCTTTTTCTCTATTAGGCTTAGGGTATTGAATTTGCTTTGCAGGTAAGGCAGGTGGTCTTGAGATAAAAACACATTATCGTAAGCGAACCAGTTAGGCCAGAAAGCCCTGGTAAGGCCGGAGTGCTTCATGTTGTTTTGGGCCGCCCATTTTCGCGCAACATAAAAGTCTACAACCCCGATGATCCCGCCTGGCTTTAGAAGTTTATAGGCATGGTTGATTGCATCAAACCAGTTGGGGATCATGGTAAGCGAATAAGAAAAAGTGATTGCATCTGCTTGGCCAAAGTCTGGCTTATACTGGGTTGCATCTGCGTGAGCAGTAAAAACATTCTTCCAGCGTTTCTGCTCAATTCTTTTCCTTGCAACATTCAGAAGCGATCCGCAAAGATCGACAATCGTGACGGAATTGATGTTACTTAATCTAGGGGCAAGTGCTTCAATGTTGTTGCCTGTCCCGCCCCCCATATCGATTACGTTGGCTCCAGCTTCAAGAGGCAATAACCCCATCATTTGTTCTCTGCCATGAAGCAGCCTGCGCCTGAAATCGTCGTAATGTTCCATCTGGCTGGAATAGAAATTCTCCAGCCTTTGTTCGTGGTTTGCTCCTGTGTTCTTGGCGCAGACCATGTGATACATGATTTTTAAGTCTGAAATAAAACCCATGCGATTCTTTCCTAGCTGGGTAGTGCTGCAATGTAAAAACTGGCATAGGTATGTACACGATCATTGGGGTGTAATCGTGCCGCAAGTTCTTCATCGTATTTTAATAGGGTTCCAAGTTCGACTTTGCTGCCATTATAATCGACTTTCAGGTGGTCAAGGTAGGTCACCTTGATGCCCGCACTGCGGAAGATTGCTTTAGAATTGGGGGCAGATTTTGCAAGGATCGCGCTCCATTCCTCAGCAAGTGCTTCAGGGTTATGGCTACTCATCCAATCCATATGATCAAGCAAAATGAATTTCGAAAACTTTTTATCGCTTGATTGCATGTAACCGGTCAGGGTGTTGGTGTTGATGTAAAGATTCTTGACCTTTTCGCGAAGGATTTCGAAATTACATTCCTTCAGGTATTCCGGGCAACATTCTTTGGTGTACTTTCCTTGAATGTAAACCCTGTAAAAGTAGTTGTTTTGAAAAGGGAGTTTGGTGATCACCGCTTCGATGGAATCTTGAATATACTTCGCAACGCCCCCGGGGTATTGGTGAGTGATTTGCTCTTTTTGTGGGCCAGGAACACCCATTAGGTTCAGCGTCATGTTCCGGCTCAGAAACCATTTCATCCAAGGAGTCCAGATCTTTGATTTGATTTTGCTTTCGTAAACCTGGCACTGTTGCTCGATGGTTTTAGCTTCAAGCAATTCTTCGATTGGTTTTTTTAATCTCTGAAAAACATTCGCATGGGTAAGCACTAGCTTTGCAAGGAGGCCTGAAGTGCCCCTGTAATAAAACGATTTGCGCCAACCTTTTCCGTAAAACAAGGAAATGTTCTTGTCCCAATATTGTTTGGCGACATCAGAAAGATGGGGCTTCAGAGATTTTTCGTAAATCACCTTTGCAGCGCTGTTTTTCCCTTCGCCAAACAAAGAGAAAAAGTCTGTATAGTTCAAATGCAGTATGGCTGTTTTTTTGAGCTCTAAAAGAGCGTTTTGTATCGGATTTACATCTACAGTGTGTACCTCGCCTGCGCCTGCAAGAAGATAATCCAAGGCGTTGCAGCCAGCACTTGTGATCATTAAAACCTTGTCTTCAGAATTAAACTTAAGTGCTTCACGATCAAGTGCTGGGTCCTCCCAACAGGTGTTGTAGACAATGTTGTTGCCATGCACCGCACTGAAGATGCGGTTATTGAATTTTTCAAGCAAAGTACGGGCACGCAACATGCTGTTTAATCTCCTTGGGCGGACTTAATGAAATCCTGTCTTATTCTTGACATAGCGAAAACTTGATCTGTAAACCATGAAAAACAACTTGGGCACCATTTTCTTCATCGAATCTATACATTTGCTATGGCCCCAGGGCAATTCATTTACAAGCCTTTAGTAAGCTCGATTGTAAATTGACAACCTCGCCAAAAAGCATCGGTATCGATGAACTCGTCTACCGTGTGAATATTATTTTGCCCCGCACCATAAGTAACTGTGGGTATGCCATGCTTAACTAACCAATTGGCATCCAATCCCCCATTCCCTGTTTTTAGAATTGAATCATAACCTAAGGCCGTGGAAGCTTTAAGTGTTTTCGCTATAACTTCTTCGTTTTCCTTAAGCTTGAAGGGGAAGTAGTCCTGTGCATAATGGAACTTGATCTTGGCTTTTTTCTTTTGATCATCCAAAACTTGGTTAGCTGCAAATTCAAAAGCTTGCTGATAATGCTGACGAATGACTTTAATGAATTTGGAATCGTGGCTACGTGCTTCACCTTTTAAATACACATAATCAGTAACTACATTGGTTGCATCGCCTGCACTGGTTAAGTCTTTACCCGAGAAAATTCCGATGTTAGAAGTTCCTTCCCCTTCCTTTTTTTGTATTTTTCCAAACCACCCATCGCTTTGGATCTTGGCCAGCGCAATGCTTGCAACCATGATCGAAGAGATACCTTTTTCAGGATAAACGCCTGCATGAGAAGCCTTGCCGAATATTTCCACTTCAAATCTTTCCGCTCCTACTGCTCCGATGGTGATACCTTCGGGGCCTCTGCCATCTACATTAAATCCCATTGTTGGATTGCTCAAATCTGCTGGTTTTAAATATCTCGCACCAAATAACCCGCTTTCCTCGCGGACGGTAAAAAGAAGCGTTATCGGAGGGTGCGGAATATTCTCTTTCATCAGTTTTGCAGCAAGATAAATCAGGCATGCCACTCCGGTTCGGTTGTCTCCCCCAAGGGCGGTTTGGCCCGCTGCGGTTATTTTTTTTCCTTTTAAAACGGGAACTGCACCCGCACATAAAGGCACCGTATCTAAGTGCGTGGAAAAAAGAAGTCGGGGCCCTTTTACATTGCCAGGCAAAGTTACTATGACATTGCCACATTCGGTGGGGAGGGGGATTTCTTGGTGCGCCTTATCGTATTTAATGAGGTTTTTTGAAACGCCGACATTAATCAAGGTTGCAATTACATGCTTGGCAATCGCAGCTTCTTTGCCCGTTACGCCATTAATTTTTAAACAGCCCATCAATAGGTCTAAGGCCCATTTTTGGTTTAAAGAAGCGAAGCTGGCCATTAATATCACTCCGAAAAAAAGATTGTAAGCTCTTGTTATGAATGGCTTTATACCAACAAAAATAGTTGGGTTCAAGGAAATTGGAAGATCTTTTATTGGAATGACCTCAAAACGAATAAAATAAAACTTTATGTAGAGCCATCATTGGCTCTTTTTCAATTTTGGGGTTTAAGGATGAGCGATCCCAGTCAATCGCACCATGAAAAAAGTCATCAGACTTTTTGGTTGTGGGCGATGTGTCTTACCGGGGTGGATTACTTCAGTACACTTGGTTACCAACCTTCAATTGCCTACGAGGCCGCAGGCAAACTGTCACCATTTGCAACTCTTGTGGTCGTTCTCGTAACTCTTTTAGGCGCCTTTCCAGTTTATTCCTATGTGGCTAGTCAATCATTCCGGGGCTTGGGCTCAATCGGGATGCTTGAAAAGTTGCTGCATGGTTGGGTAGGCAAGGCATTGGTTATGACTCTCCTTGGTTTTGCAGCTACTGACTTCGTTATCACTAAAACACTTTCTGCTGCTGATGCCGCAGAGCATGTTATTTCTAACTCCTTCTGGCCTTTTGGCTCTGAATCTTTAAGCCACGACAAACAGCGCTTGTTGTTGACCATGGGCTTACTTGTATTACTTGGTGGTATGTTTTTACGTGGTTTTGCTGAAGTGATTAGCGTGGCTGTGGTCATCGTGATTATTTACATGATTTTGAACCTAATTATTATTGGCACTTGCTTGATTCATCTTATTCAACACCCAGAGTATTTTGCTCTTTGGCTTAAGGATGTGGAGTTGGGGGGTGAGCATTGGCATTTGGTGGATACCCCGCATTTACCCTTTTCGGGTATTGCAGCAATCATTGTTCTTTCACTTTTATTATTCCCAAAACTTGCACTTGGGCTTAGCGGATTTGAAACTGGCGTTGCCATTATGGGGATTATTAAAGGTGATGATTCTGATACTCCTGACAACCCTAAAGGCCGAATTCGGAATACGAAAAAGCTATTACTAACCGCTGGCATGATTATGTCTTTTTTTCTTATCAGCTCGTCCTTGGTTGTAAGCACCCTTATCCCTGCCGAAAATCTGGTCGCAGCCTCGGGTATGACCGGTGCTTCTGCAAAAGACAGGGCGCTATCTTTTCTCGCCCATGGCGAAAGCCCTAGTATACATGCTTTTCCTTTTGGTTCAGTCTTTGGAACTATGTATGACCTTAGTACCGTTTCAATTCTTTGGTTCGCAGGGGCTAGTGCCATGGCGGCCCTGATTAACCTTGTGCCACAGTATCTGCCACGCTACGGCATGGCGCCTGAGTGGTCCCGGGCAGTCAAGCCAATGGTTATTCTTTTTACGCTTGTAAACCTGTTGGTGACTTGGGTTTTCAATGCAGATGTCAGCGCTCAGGGTGGTGCATATGCAACCGGTGTTCTGATGTTGATTTTAAGCGCATGCGTTGCGTCGGTGATTGGGATTTATCGTTCCCGCAAGGGTGCGTTTATGTTTCGTGTGCCGTGGTATTTTGCATTGGTTACGATATCGTTTGCCTATACAGCTTTTGCGGTGATCATTGAGAAACCCGAAGGCATGAAAATTGGAGCCTTCTTTATTGGTGCCATTTTTATCTCCTCGTTTGTTTCAAGGTTATTAAGATCAACCGAACTTCGGTTTTTAGGATTTGAATTTGTTGATGATCATTCAAGATTTCTTTGGGAGACTTTAGAACATCTTGAATTTCCCGTGCTTGTACCACACCGGCCTGGTCGCAGAGAATTGCTGATCAAAGAGGCGATTATTCGTAAAGAACATCGCATCGGGCCCGAAGTTCCGATTTTATTCCTTGAAGTTTCCCGCGGAGATACCAGCGAGTTTTACCAACAACCTCTGCTCGAAGTTGAACAATATGATGACCGCTTTATTTTGAAGGTCTCACGCTGTTCTTCGATTTCCCACGTGATTGCTGCTATTGCCCTTGAACTAAGTAAATTTGGCAGCCCTCCTGAAATTCATTTTGGCTGGTCTGATGAAAGTACCCTTTCTGCGAATTTAAGTTTTCTTCTGTTTGGCGAGGGAAATGTTCCTTGGATGGTGAAAGAACTTGTGTCCAAGGCACAACCGAATCCTGAAAAACAGCCAAGAATTATTATCGGTTAGTGTTTGCGCCTACCAAGTAGCTAAAATAATATTGTCATTAGCTTATATTGTATTTTTCAAGGATTTATTAAACATGAATATTAAAACTGTTTCTAGTGCTGGGTTGTTGTCTGTAACATTTTTGGTGCTGTTGCTGCCTGTTTCTGGGGCGGACAAAAGCAATGAGAAAAGTGCTTCGTTTGAGCGGGTCAAAAAAGATATTTTCTTTCTAGCCTCTGATAATTGTGAGGGTAGGGGGCCTTTAACCAAGGGCTTAGATCTTGCTGCGGATTACATCAGTCAGCAATTCAAGGCGGCAGGCCTTAAACCTTTGGGTAAGGATGGTTCTTACTTTCAACCATTCAGTATTTCGGGTGCCAAACTTGATGAAAAACCAAAGTTGGTAATCAATTCTAAAAATTTACAGGCAGATTCTCAGATCAAAAATCGGCGCTTTAAGTTTTCACATCGAGGCGAAGGATCCGAGAAACAAGATAAAACAGTTTCTCTGGAAGTTGGCAAAGATTTTGAAGCCATGGGCCTTTCCCAAGCTGGTAAAGCCAATGCTACGCTTGTTTTTGCAGGTTTTGGAATGACTGTGGATGACGGTAAGAAATATGATGACTATGCGAAAATTGATGCTAAAGGCAAAATAGTTATGGTTCTTCGGGACGCCCCTAAATTCAAGGAAGAGACTAAGATTTTTGAATCCAACGGTAAAAAAAGACAGTTGGCTTCCCTTACAGAAAAGATTTTAAATGCGGAAAAACACGGAGCCTTGGCAATTCTTTTTGTTAATGATCGCGATACCGCAAAGGATACTTCTGATTCCCTTCTTCCATTTAATTACACTGCCCTTGCAAGGGCCCCCGGGAAAATTCCAGCGCTTCATTTTTCCAGATCTCGCGCTGATGAATTGCTTATGTCGATTACTGGTAAATCAATTGAACAAACTCAAAAATTGATCGAAGACGAAATGGTTTCTCAGAGTGCAAGTCTTGACTCAATTACCGCAGATTTGGAAGTCAAGCTTACCCGTGGTAAAGATGTTGTACCCTTGAAAAATATCGCTGGGGTTTTGGAAGGCAATGGCCCTTTAGCTAATGAAACTATTGTGATTGGTGCCCATTATGATCATCTGGGTTACGGTGGTGCGGGCAGTTTATCTGCTCAAAAGAAACTTGCGATTCATCATGGTGCGGATGATAACGGCTCAGGCACCACAGGTATGCTTGAGTTGGTTCGTAGGTTTTCTTCGATTAAAAACAGGCAGGGAAGAAAGATTCTCTTCATGGCTTTTAGTGGTGAAGAATTGGGGCTTTTTGGCTCTGCCCATTTTGTCAACAATCCCTTGATTCCCATCAACGAAATCGCTGCAATGGTGAACCTTGACATGATTGGCAGGCTTTCGCAGGATGCCGATACGAAGAAAGACAAAGTGCTTCTTGAGGGGACCGGAACTGCTGAAATTTTTGAACCTCTTCTGGATAAGAAGAACGCAGATGGTCAGTTTACGTTCGTAAAGAAAAAAAGTGGGTTCGGGCCAAGTGATCATGCATCTTTTTGCGATAAGAAAATCCCTGTTCTCTTTTTCTGGACGGGTGTTCATCCCGAATATCATACCCCCTTGGATACCGCGGAAAGAATTAACCTCGATGGTTTGTTAAAAGTTGTTGGGTTCGTTGAAAAAATAGCAGTGGATTTAACATTGGTAACGAAAAAGCCTGTTTTTATCGAGGTTAAAGGTGGAACTTCACCTAGGCCTGCGGGTGATATGCCTAGGATGGGGATTCGCCCTGGCTACTCTGACGAAAAAGATGGGGTCCTTGTTGAAGGGGTTTCCGATGGAGATCCTGCTGCAAAGGCTGGTATTAAAAAAGGTGATCGGATTATGGAAATCAGTGGTAAAAAAGTGGGCAATATTGAAACTTATATGCAAATCATGGCAGGGGAGAAAAAAGGAACAACGATTCAAGTTGGCATTGATCGGGATGGTAAGAAAATAAAAATCCCAGTCAAGCTCGACTAATAGTTTGTTGTTGTTATTTTCCGCCAAATAGCTTGCCGAATATGCTTTTTGGATGCGCTGGCGGCGTGATGGTAGGCGTTGCATCTGATTCAGGTTTTAAGCCTCTGAGCGGTTCAGTGCCTGCATTATGCAGCCTAGATTTTATGGAATCGATTTTGGTTTTAAGGGATGGATCCTTGGCGTGCTTTTCGATTTCGATTTCCAGATCAGCCTTTAGTCTTTCAAGATCATATTTTTGCCTAGCCATCTCTGCTCTTTCCCTGCTGGCGCGTATTTCTTCATCACACAATTGTTTTTCCATCAGTACGATTTCTTTGGCCAAGGCCTCTTTCTTACTTTCTAATTCTCCGATACTTGCTGAAATCTCATTGCCACCTGTTTTTTGTTGTGGTTTTTCATTTGCAAAGTCTGTTCCCCCTGGCCCGTATAACCTGTCTTCCAGTTCGGTGATAACTTTCTGGTATTCGAGATTTTCTGTATGTAGTTTTCTGATAGTTTCAGATTTCTCTTCTAAAAGTTGTTCTAGTTCGCTTTCGGGTATGGGTGTTGTAAAAGAGTGGTTCAAGTTCCCCGAGAGGTTTGAATTGGTGAGTGCTTGATCCAACTCTAAACATAACTTTTTTAATTGTTCGTTTTCTTCTTTTAATGCAGCAATTTCATCAGACATTATTTGTTCCTTCACTCAGCAACACCATTATAGACGATTTTAAGTTGAGCTTTTTAATCAGCAACCAACAAAATTATATTATCGGGAAAAGCCTGTTTTTGTAACCAAACTAACCATTATTAACTAGCATACGCCTTTTTGTTGATTTGTTCTATTATATATTGGTGTGTTCAATGCTGCTCTATTGGCGACTTGCAGGAAAGAATGATGAAGGAATTTAGTTTGGCATTCGGTTCTAAAGTATGGGAATTCAAGTTGCGCAAGGAGCAAATTGTCTGCGAATTCTCGCCTACTTTGAAAATACCCCAACCTAATATTCCGGAATTAATTCGTAAAGCATTATCCCAGCCAGTTGGGTACCCTGAATTAAAGCGGGCCGTTACCCCAGACGATCGCTTGGCAATTGTATTGGTTGATCAATTTAACGGTTTTCTTGATATCTTGGTTGCAGTTCTAGAGCATATTGCAGGGGCTGGGGTTGCAATGGAAAATGTAACACTAGTTTGCCTTGCCTGTACGGATTCGGAGTCTTGGGTTGATAATCTGCCTGATGCTTTCGATGAAATTAAAATCGAAGTGCATAATCCGGATAATAAAAAAGGTCATGCGTTTTTGACTTCTTCCGAAGAGATCGGGAAATTGTATTTGAACCGGACTTTAATTGAAGCCGATCAGATTGTTGTATTGGGCAAAAGGCAATACGATCCTTACTTTGGGATTTCTGGAGCTGAAGCTGATTTGTTTCCTGCTCTTGCAAACTCTGAGGTGATTTCCGCCTGCTCGAAAGAAGTGCTGGGCGAAGATATAAATTCTGATTTAGGTAAAAAGCAAGCACTCAAGGTTACGTGGTTGTTGGGTGCACCTTATTTTGTTCAGGTATTAGAAGGTTCAAATGGAGGTGTTGAAGAGATTTTTGCAGGGGCTGATGAAGCAAATAGATTTGCAGAAAAAAAATTGGATGAGATCTGGAAGCAAGATACTTTAAACACATTTGGTTTGGTAATTGCCTTAGTGGGTGGCCCCGACGAGAAAATCGGATTTGTTCAATTGTGCAGGGCACTTGTTTGTGCAAGGCGCGTTGTAAAGAAAAATGGTGTGATCGTCTTGCTCGCTCAGGCAGAATTCAATCTTAGCGATATTAAAAAACAACTCGAAATGAAATCCATAGGAAAAAGCGAGGCTGCTTTCTCAATGGTTCCTCCACATTTAATCAAGCATTGGGTTGAGTCTGCTTCTCAGTGTAAAGTTTATGTTTCAACTTTTGATGGGAAAGACGATATTGGCAGATTGCTTGCATCGCCTCTTCGTTCCGCTCAAGAACTTTGCGATCTAGGTTCAAATGCAGATGGAGTCGCTATCATTCGCGATGCCCATAAGTCTTATATAAATATCAAGAAGCGATAGACGGATTTTTTAAAGAGAGAGTTGTAAAAATGGAACAAAACAAGGGTCTTGTGGATTTAATGTTGTCGCAGGGCGCAATTTATGGGGCAGAAAATAATCCACCTTTGTCTTTTGGTGATATTCAAAAAGAGTATGCTGCTGCTCGAAGTGATGTTGTTGCATTTGATATTTCGAATCGTTCTAAAATCGAAATGACTGGCCCTGATGTTCCTGCTTTTTTGAATAACATTTGTACTAATCAGGTTGCGGATTTGCCTTTAGGAGGCGGATGCGAGGCTTTTCTTACCACTGCCAAGGCCAAGGCCGTTGCTCATATTCGGGTTTATCACATACAACTTGCCGATGGCAGGCATGCTTATTGGGTGGATGGTGCACCAGATCAGAATCGTAAAATTGAACAACATCTTGACCATTATCTGATTAGTGAACAAGTTGCGTTTGCAGATCGAACCGCAGATTACGCACAGTTTCTTGTGATGGGTCCAAAATCAAAAGAGTTGATTTCAAAATTGATTCAAGAAGAAGTTCCCGAATTGGGGATACATCAGTTTTTGGTCAGATCTTTGGAAACAGCGGGATCTTGCCAGATTCGCTTTGAACCTGATTTTAATGTTCCTGCATATGAAATCGTTTGTTTAAAAAGCCGGTCGGTTCAGGTTTGGAAAGCTTTGATTTCTCACCATGCTATACCTGGGGGAACAGAAGCGCTAGACATTTTGCGTGTGGAGGCAGGTTACCCTGAAGCAGGCAAAGAAATAGAAGATACTACTTTTATTCCTGAATTAAATCGTGCAGTGCAGGCTATCTGTTCTACTAAAGGTTGTTATCTCGGGCAGGAACCCATTGTTATGGCTCGTGATCGTGGTCAAGTGAACCGAATATTGTTTGGATTGTTGTTAGAAAAAAATATCGTTAAACATGGCTCATTAGTTTTTCGCGATGGCAACGAAGTTGGTCGTGTTACATCTTCTGTTTATTCACCAAGATTGAAACAAATTATAGCTCTGGGCTATTTGCGCAGAGGTAATCATGAATTGGGTACTAGTTTTGAAGTTGAGTGCGATGGAACAAAGCAAACGGCTGTTTCTTGTTCACTACCATTTATGCCTTAGTGGTTTGAAGCAACAGCATTCCAAACGCCAGGCAATTAAAACCCATGTGAATAAATATTGGTGTAACGATATTTCCAGTTTTTGCGTAAGCCATGCCTAAGCCTATGCCAAGTAAAGTTAAACCCACAGGTGATGGCCAAGCGAAAGCGTGAATCATGCCAAAAAGCAGCGCGGTTGCGCCAATTGCAGCATTGAGTCTGTTTTTCTTGTTGATAATAATAATTGCAATCGAAACTAAAAGGCTGAAAAGTAAGGGTGCTAAAGCCTTGGTTATATGTATTTGAAATTGAGAATCGTTTTCTAATGACTTATCGCCAAAAGCGAGTGAAAAAGCCTTAAACCAATCATCGCTAAATTGAATGACTCCTAGAAAAATTGCACAGGAAATAGTAATGAGTACCCCGTTCTTTTTTGCAAAAATCCATGGTTGGATTAACCCTCTGAAGATTTGCTCTTCAAGGAGAGGTGCGCCAATTACTGCAGAACAGAAAATCATCACCCATTCCAAACCCATCAGCTTTTCTCCTCCCAATTGAGCTAGGGGGTGATCTGCAACATGCTGGCCTGGTAAAAGAAGTTGTATCTTAATCATAAGTAATTGAAGAAGATAAACTGCTGGGATCAAAGTGATGACACCCAGAATTGCTTGTCGAATTGAGAATAGAAGGTTCGTGTTATTCCAGCCTAGTTGGTTTTTGCTCAATCCTGCGTAGTTGATGATTAAAAAGGGGAACAGTGCTGCAAGAAGAGGCAATGTCAGGCCGGATGTCCATAAACCCATTCGGGTTCGCAGTAGTTTGAATTCTTCCGGGTTGGTGTAATCTTTTGACTTGGCAACCATTTCTAGGCCATATTGGTTTTCTAGCAGATTGCTTTTCTGAATTACAAAAGGGACCAAAGAAGCAGCCATTAAAAGCAATAACAGGCAAAGGGTAACCTTGGCGGGAGAAAGGTTTTCGAAACCAGTTTTTCCTGTGTGGGTTGAATTCGTAAGATGATCTAAGGAATCGTTCATTGGGTTATGTAAGTAATTTCGAAACTATCAGGTTAATTGAAAGCCAATTTGGAAAGTACCATGGAAACAATTCTAGACAAAATAGTAGCAAGGAAGAAGGAAGAAGTTTTTCTGGGTAAGAAAAACATTCCGGAAGCCGAGCTTTTAAAGCGTTTGGGCAATGTCCCTCAACCCTGTTCTTTTTATGATGCGCTTGCCAATGCCAAGGGGATTGGGGTTATTGCTGAGATAAAAAAAGCTTCACCCTCGGCAGGTGTTCTGCGAGAAAGTTTCTGCCCTGCAACTATTGCCAAAGAATACGAATCAAGTGGGGTCGATTGTATCAGTGTGCTAACCGATGAACATTTTTTTCAAGGTAGCTTGAAAGATCTTCAAATCGTTTCTGAAACTGTTAAAACGCCTCTTTTGCGGAAAGAATTTGTAATCGATTATTATCAAATTCTGGAAGCGAAGATTCATGGCGCAAGTGCGATTTTGTTTATCGCAGAGGTTCTTCTAGGCGATGATTTAAATCATCTGGTGGGGGAAGCAATCAAGCTTGGCCTTGAGCCATTGGTTGAACTTTATGATGCCTGCCATTTAACGCGTGTTCTTGATTGTGGCACCCGGTTGGTTGGTATTAATAATCGGGATTTGCGTACTTTTGTAACAAGTTTGGATCATACGCTTGGATTGCTGCCTAAGATTCCCAAGAGTTTTTTAGTGGTTAGTGAGAGTGGGATTCAGACTAACAAGGATGTTCAAAAGTTGAAGACTGCTGGAGCGAAAGCAATTCTTGTTGGTGAAACTTTCATGCGATCCGGAAATATTACATCGACATTAAAAACACTCAAGGGGCTTGATTAAAAGCATGAAGCCCCGCAGTGCAAATTCCCCTGTTCTCCTTGAGGTAAAGAATTTTCTTGCGAGTTGTAAGAATGTGAAGTCAGGGATCATTGTGGGGGTATCAGGCGGAGCTGATAGCATTGGTCTGGCCCACGCCTTAGCTTGCCAAATAAAAAAAGAAACGGTTTCGAAGTTGATTGTTGCGCATGTTAATCATGCATCAAGGGGTGCTGAAAACGATGCAGATGAGGCATTTGTTCGCTTATTTATCGAGAAACTTCAGGAAGCAACAGATACTCTGGTTGAATTTAAAGCCCTTAAGCTTAATCCCGATGAATTGAATGTTGGTGCTAGTTGGGAAAAAAACGCTAGGCTCGCCCGATATAATTGGTTCTCCGATCTTGCGCTTCAATGTAAGGTTAACTGGGTGTTTACTGCGCATACTTCCAATGATCAGGCAGAAACAGTTCTGATGCGCATTTTGCGTGGTTCAGGAGTTCAAGGCTTGGCGGGTATTAAACCGAAACGTTCTTTAATTCGGGGTGTGGGATTAGGTAGGCCATTGCTTTTTTGTTCCAAAGAACAGATTTGTGCATACTTGCGAGATAATAATATCCTTTGGCGCGAAGACCTGACCAATCAGCAAACTCGATTCCTAAGAAATAAAATCCGCCTCGATTTACTGCCCCTGTTGAAAAATGAATATCAGCCTGCCATTGAGGGGATCCTTTCAGGGCTTGCTGGGCATATTCATGCGTACTCTTCTTTGGAAAAACGTTTGGCAGGAAAAATAGGGCTGAAACTTGAAAAGCCCCGGGTTCTTGATCAGGTAGTGCTTGATAGGCTTGCGTTATCTAAGTTTCCTAATTGGAAATTATCTCTTTTTCTGAGAAGTCTCTTTGCCCGGGAATTATGGCCCACCGATGCAATTCATCATAAACAATGGAAAAAAATCGCTCATAATATGGCTACTGATGGCTTTGAAGTGCATCTCGCGGGTGGTATCCGGATTCAATCCAACCGTTATACCGTGGTGCTGGGGCCAACCTAATTAATACGATCCTTTAGGAATATTACTGAAACTTCTTTCAGCATTGATAGAATTTGGATTATTGGAATTAACTTTATTTTTCGGGGGATTTGCCGTGGATGGTCGCTTGGTTCCTATTCATCGTGTGTTGTTAAGTGTAAGTGATAAAACTGGCCTGATCGAATTGGCGAAGGAACTTGTGAATAACAAGGCGATGCTGATTTCGACTGGTGGAACAAAAAAGGCGCTTCTTGATGCAGGCATTCCTGCTGTTGATATTTCTGAAGTCACTGGATTTCCCGAAATGCTAGACGGCAGGGTTAAAACCTTGCATCCTAAAATCCACGGGGGCATTCTTGCGATCCGTGATAATGCTGAGCATGTGAAAACAATTAAAGAGCATGACATTCATCCCATTGACATGGTTATTTGTAATCTTTATCCGTTTGCAAAAGTCGCATCAAATCCCGAGAGCACCTACGAGGAAGTGGTTGAGAACATCGATATTGGCGGCCCTTCGATGGTTAGGTCGGCTGCAAAAAATCACCATGATGTTGCCGTGATAACAAGCCCTGAGCAATATCCTGCTATCATCGCAGAGCTTAAAAGTACCGGTGGGAAGATTAGTCTTGCGACCAGGAAAAAGCTCGCTTGTGATGCTTTTACTCATACTGCCCAATATGATCTTGCAATCAGCCAATATTTCAAGTCGCAATTGAGCCAAGGGTTTTCTGATGAGATATCTTTTTCTTTCAAATGCAAACAGGTTTTGCGTTATGGCGAGAACCCCCATCAGACTGCTGCGTTTTATACAGAACTGAATCCACCCGCGGATTCTCTCGCTAATGCGACCATTTTGCATGGCAAAGAACTGTCCTACAACAACTTGCTTGATATCGATAGCGCTCTTAGCTTATTGCGCGAATTTGGTAGGCCTGCCACGGTTATTCTCAAGCACAATAACCCATGTGGTGCTGCTGTTTCAAAGAATCTTGTGGATACTTTCAGGGGCGCTTACGATGGCGACCCTCTTAGTGCTTACGGTGGCATTGTTGGATTCAATCGCGAAGTTGATGAAGCAACTGCGTTGGCGATGGCCGAGCCAGGTAGGTTTCTTGAGTGCGTTGTTGCACCAGGCTTCTCACCGGAAGCTTTTGAGATTCTTACTAACAAGCCTACTTGGAAGAAAAGTGTGCGCTTGCTATCCACAGGCCCGATGATTCCAAGAAAACCAACCATGGAAATGCGGAAAGTGGATGGCGGCCTTCTTGTACAGGATAAAGATGCCTCTAACGAAAATCTTTCGAGTGCAAGAACGGTTACCAAGAAAAAACTTACACCTCTAGAACTTGATGATCTTAAGTTTGCTTGGGTCGTTTGTAAGCATGTGAAAAGCAATGCCATTGTTATTGTTAAGGATGGCAAACTACTTGGCACCGGGGCAGGGCAGATGAGCAGGGTTGATGCTGTGCAGAATGCCTTGAAGAAGGCTGGGGAAAATGCACGCGGCGCAGTACTTGCCTCTGATGCGTTTTTTCCATTCAGGGATGGCGTCGATGAGGCCGCAAAGGCTGGCATTATTGCTATCGTTCAGCCGGGTGGCTCTATGCGTGATGCAGATGCAATTGCCTCTTGCGATGAGAACGGTATTTCTATGATCTTTAGTGGATTTAGGCACTTCAGGCATTAAACTTCTAAGAAAGTCCTTGCAGTGTTGGGTTCCCTTATGGATAAAAGATAATCACTCAAAGGGGGATTTATCATGAATCAGCAAAATCGCAGAACGTTTGTTAAAAATTCAATACTCGGATCAACTCTTGCCTTGGGAATCACTTCTCAAGTCGTAGCGGAGAAAAAAGCAATGCTACCTATTGTGGATACTCATCAGCATCTGTGGGATTTAAAACAGTTCAAACTTCCTTGGGTTGAAGAGGGAGCACCTCTTGCCCGTAACTTTGTCCTTAAAGATTACGCTGAGGCTACTGAAGGTTTGAACGTTGTTAAATCTGTTTATATGGAAGTGGATGTTGTGCCCGAGCAGCAACTTGCTGAAGCCCAGTTTGTCACTGATATTTGCAATAGTGGGAAAACAACCATGGTTGCAGCAGTGGTTTCTGGCAGACCGGCATCGCCCGAATTCGGCAAATACCTGGATAATTTTAAAGGAAATAAATTTATCAAAGGTATCAGGCAGGTTTTGCATGTACCTGCGACTCCTCCTGGGTTTTGTAATCAACCTGATTTTGTGCGTGGCATCCGGATGCTTGGTGGAAGAAATCTTAGTTACGATTTGTGTGTTCGTGGTACCGATCTTGATCATGTTGCAAAGTTGATTGATTCCTGCCCTGATACTCGCTTTATTCTTGATCATTGTGGAAATCCGGATTTGAAGAGCAAGGATAATTCGGTTTGGAAGAAGGGTTTGGTTGAGGTCGCAAAGCGAAAAAATATTGTTGTTAAAATTTCAGGGTTCATTGCTTCATCAACGAAAGGTGCATGGAAAGTGGATGACTTGGCACCACTTATCAACCACACCATGGATAGCTTTGGCCCAGATCGAGTAATGTTTGGTGGTGATTGGCCTGTTTGTACCCTTGCTGCGACTTATAAGGAGTGGGTTGATTCCTTGAAGCAGGTGGTTAAATCCCGATCAGAAGAAGAGCAAAAGAAGTTGTTTCATGATAATGCTGTTCGTTTTTATGGGCTCTCTTAGTTTTAATTACGCAGGGGTTTCTAGCTTAAATAACGCTTCTTACTAAAAGGCGAATAACAGATGAATGCTTTATTGAATGCCATGGTTGTTCTGTTGTCGGGTTTGGCTGCTCAGGATTTTCAGGTCGAATTAAAAGGCCCAGCTAAAATTCCTGCAGGCACTCCTGTGCAAATTGCAATTCCCGCAGGCATTAATGTTAAAAGCAAAACTTGCCTTTTGTCAGGATCTGGAGCTACCAACGTTCTTGGGCAAGTGGTCGAAAAATTTTCTGCTGATTTGACTGCAAAGGAAAATCAACAGTACCTTGTTGTGGTTATGCCAGCGTTGAGCATTCCAGATAATGGTGCTACTTTGGCTGGTACTTGGATGGCTTCTGACGCTAAGAGTTCTTCCCCTAGTTTTTCTTTCGAAGATAAAAACTCTGAGCTAAGCCAGGTTACCCTTGAAGGTAAACCTGTGCTTCAGTTTGTGCATCCTGTTCTAAAAGATGGCAAGGAAAGGGAAGCTTCTTATAAGCCATTCCATCATCTTTTTGATAATGCAGGTGCTTTGGTTACTAAAGGTGCGGGTGGGCAGTTCACTCACCATCGTGGCATTTTTCTCGGGTTCAGCAAAGTTACCTATGGCAATAATGTAAAAGTTGATATCTGGCATTGTAAGGATGATACTCATCAGGCTTTTGAAAAAGTTCTGTTGCGTGAAGCTGGTCCTGTTCTTGCCTCTGAAAAAGACCAGATTGCTTGGAATGGTAAAAACAAGGAGACCTTTGCTGTCGAAGAAAGGCAGCTCATTGTTTACAAAGTTCCAGGCGGGCAACTTGTTGAATTTCAATCCGTTGTTAGAACTACTGGTGGCCCGGTATTGCTCGATGGCGATCCGCAGCATGCTGGGTTTCATTTTCGGGCGTCAAATGATGTCGCAGACAAAACTTTCAAGGAAACAATCTATCTCAGGCCGGATGGCGAAGATAAGCCCGGTGCAAGCAGGAATTGGCCCGATTTAAAAACTCATATCAATTTACCTTGGAATGCTATGAGCTTTGTTCTTAATGATAAACGATACACTGCATTGTATCTTGATAACCCTGCCAACCCCAAGGAAGCGCGATTTAGTGAGCGACCTTACGGTAGGTTTGGTTCTTATTTTGTAACTGAGATCACTAAAGAAAAACCCTTGAAACTTAAATATCAGATCTGGCTGCAAGACGGTAAGATAGATATTGAAAGTGCCAAGCTTAAGAGCCAATCTTTTAATAATCCCGTGCAAGCCATCATGGTTGCAAAGTAACAGCAATTAGAAAAGAGAATTATGTATAGCAAAGAATTAGCAGTCGCATTAAAGGCTGCTCATAAGGCTGGAGTTTTGATTTCTGAAGTGTACAAAACTTTAAAGCCTTACGAAAATGCCCCTGCAGATCTCACCACTGAAACAGATAAGCAATCCCAGGAAATTATTCTTAAAGTTTTGCGAGAAGAGTTTCCTTTAGATTCTCTTTGTGCTGAAGAAAAAACTGCCACGCTTTCTGAATCACCTTCGGGGGCAACCAGAACTTGGGTGGTTGACCCGATTGATGGTACCCGTGGTTTTGCAATGAAAAATGATCAGTTTTCTGTCATGGTTGCCATGATGGATCAGGGCAAAGTTGTAGTTGGTGTTGTGCATGAACCTGCAACTGGAAAAACCACTTATGCGGCCAAAGGGCAGGGTTGTTTCTTGATGCAACCAGATAAGGAAACTGTTGCATGCAAAGTTAGAACTTGTGCTGATTTAAGCAAGGCAATATTGGTTCAAAGCCATGCGAAGCCGGGGAAAACAAGTAAGGCGGCAGCGGCCTTTTCTCCGGGGACTGTGCTTGAAACCTATTCTGCTGGATTAAAGATGGCAATCGTTGCGCGAGGCGAGGGCGATTTATATGCCAATAATTACCCTGCTTTTCATGACTGGGATATTTGTGCGGGGCATATTCTTGTGGAAGAAGCAGGTGGTAAATTGACCGACTTTTCTGGTAACCCTGTCTTGTATGGAGCACCTGGTTTCAAGCAAACTAAAGGGATGCTCTCAACCAATGGGCATCTTCATTCTGCTGCCCTTAGTAAGACTACGGGTTTGCTCGAAAGCTGATTTCTATTTGTTGTTTTTCAATTCAACTGCCCTTATCGAAGGCCCTATTAGTTGGGCTAATCTTACTTGCGCAGCTTCTGCGTACTTTGTTCCTGGGAATGTTTGTAAGGTTTTTTCAAGATAATAGATAGCCTGTTGGGGTTGCCCTTTTTTTGTCCACGAATCAGCAAGCGATAAATAAAGGTTTGCAAGCTTATCACCCATTTGCTCGCATGCAGTTTTCATCCACTCAGGATTGCTTTTTATTTCCGCGATGATGATGCCTGCTTCTTGGGTTTCCATGGCTTCTGCGAAAGTTGCAGTCATGTACTCATAACGATCGAGGCATGAAAGAAAATTTGAACTTTTGTAATCCTGCCTGATTAGAGCAAGCACTTCTTTCGCCAAGTTGTTAGAAATTAAAAATGGTTCTGAATTGGGTTGACGATTTGCAAGGCTTGCGAGAATCTGGGTGCTTTCTTTGGCTCCGTTTGTTCCCTCATATTGTCTGGAAACTTCTCTGAATAGCTGGATCGATTCTGAAGTGTTTCCTTGTTCGAGATTCTTTTTTGCTTTGGCTATTCTTTCGGTCGCTTGTTTTTCAAAGTCTTGCAGGAGGAGCAGGGATCTTTTTTGAATCGGTCTTTGCTTTCCATCTTCTATGATTTTTTTGAGGAGTGAAACTGCTTTTGGGTAGTCATCGGACGCAATTGCAACAGTGGCTTCCTTATACTCGAGGTTCATCCAATCAGGGGTGATAGAGTCTCCCCTGTGTTGTTCGAGTTGAGAAACAAGTGCAGGAGCTTCAATGAATCCTTCTAAAAAGCCCAGAATATTTCCATCTGGCCCAGCGAATACCAAGGTTGGAAAAGATCGAATTTTTAAGGCATCTGTAAGGGCTGGTTCTTTTTTCGCATTAATTCTTAGGGGAATCCAATTTTCCATTATCGCTTGATTCAGAGCTGGATCTCTGAAAGTCCGATGATCCATTTGCTTGCACCAAAAGCAATTGTCAGTGTGAAAATCGATGAGAATGGGTAGGTTCTTTTGCGCAGCTTCTTGTCTGGCTTGCATGTAATCTGTGCGCCACTCTATGCCCCCTGCAAATACTGGAGTCCCTGTTATAAAAATCAAAGCGAGAAGCAGCATTCTTGCAAGAGCTTTGTTTTTACGAATACAATTTGTGACCATTGATCGACTCCATTCGAAACCATTAGGCCCGCGGATGGGCTTTTTGGTAGCTTTCTTTTAATCTTGTAGTTGTAACATGGGTGTAAATCTGGGTAGTGCCCAGACTGCTGTGCCCAAGTAGTTCTTGCACTCCCCGGATATCTGCGCCTGCATCTAAAAGATGGGTCGCAAAAGTATGCCTTAGGGTGTGCGGTGTAGTTCGAGAATCCATTCCCGCAAGTTTGATGTATTTTTCAAGCAGTCTGCCAACGCTTCGTGTGGTGAGCCTAGTGCCATTTTTGTTTAGAAATATAGCGGGGTTTTCTTTGATCTTAACACTTTTCTGAAGCTTTCTTTCTTGGAGGTACGCTTCAACAGCTTTTAATGCTTGGGGTCCTAAAAGAGCTATTCGCTCTTTTTTTCCTTTGCCTCGAACCACCGCAGTTCCATCATTGAAATCGAGATATTCTTGGTTTAGTGCAACCAACTCGCTAACTCGAAGGCCAGCAGAGTATAAGGTTTCTAAAATTGCTCGGTCTCTTAGGCACATCAAGGTTTCGCCTTGGGGGGCATTCAAGAGATTGTCTATGTCTTCTTGAGAAAGAAAATGAGGAAGATTTTGGTCAAGTTTTGGGCCTTTCAATCCATCCGTAGGATCGCGATCAACCTTTTGTTGCCTTTGCAGGTAACGATAAAGGGATCTTAAGGATGCGATTCTTCGTGCGATTGTTGCCCGCGAATAGTTTTGCTCTGTAAGCCATGCGATAAATGCACGCACATGCCTCGTGGTAACTTGCTTGGGTGAAAGGTTTGCAAGGGCCGTATGGCCACGCAGGAAATTTATCGATTGCGTCAAATCTTCACGGTAAGACTTGACCGTCAGCTCGGAAGAATTTTTTTCCAGAGAAAGATGCCGCAGGTATCCTGCTAGCGCCTGGTTCATAACTATTATCTCTGTGTGAAAATTAAAATTAACTGGGCAAGCGCGAAGCTATAGGCGCTTTAAATTCTGTTTCGTTTTCGTTATCCGTTGGCGTAGATTGATCGGCTTCACTATTGGCCTCATTCGCAGATTCAATTTGAGTTTTTGCGCGATGAGAAAGTAAAGCTGCATCAAACCAGCTAAATTCTATATCTGGGTCTTCAGCCTGCTGGCAAAGTGTTTCCACGAGATCATCCCAGCCCATTTCGTCAAAAATATAGACAAATTGGTGCTCACCTTTGACCAGCGCGAGGACATGGAAATCCTTATTTTGCATTATTACAACTCCCCTTGAGGAAAAAATTTCCTCGGTAGTTGGCTTATCGGCTTAATAGCCCAAGCCAAAAAGGAGAAAAGAAGTGGCGGGGGTAGGCTTCTTGTTAGAAGGGCAAGCAGTGCGGAAAAGGTTTGCTGGTTTACCCTGAAGGAAGACTTAAGCCAGATTACCTAAGCTTTTTAATCCGACTTCTTCCCTTGTGAGAAATGGTTCGCCATAAGCTTTTCCTATAGCCCATCCCCAGTAGCGATTTCGATCTTTAACATCGTCTAAAAGTGTAGGGAAAGTGTTGGTTCTGCCTGTAATTAGTTGGGATTGATAACACGCCAACGCAGCCATTTTGGTTTCAATGTGGTTTGAAATATCTAAAATAAAAGAGGGCTTGGGGTGAATCCTAAGGTGAATGCTGAAATAATAAAAGACTCTAGCGGGGAAATGGGGTTCGCCAGCCAGATGAGTTTTACTTAGTTTGCTCCAAAATCGTGCGCCAAGAGCCAATTCGTAAGCTTCGACATGATCAGGATGGACATCTTCCCAGTAAGGAACGAACAAATTTTTAGGTTTAACTCGCCGAATTTCCTCTGCAAGTAAAGTTCTTGATTCGAGATTAGAAACTAATTCCCGGTTCTTTAAGCCTAAATTTTTGCGATAATCCAGCTTAAGCACCTTGGTTGCCTCTTCGGTTTCTTTCCCGCGAATTGAGGGGCTACCATGGGGGGTCGGTTCGCCATTGGTTAAGTCTAAAATGCCAACAGAAGCGCCTTCAGCTTTCAAAACGCCTATAGTGCCTCCAACACCCAACTCTGCATCATCGGGGTGTGGGCTAATAATCAAATAATCCAAGGAATCGCTCATGGTTGAACTCCTGAAGGCTGCTGAACAAGGACGAACAAAGCAGGCTAATCTTGCATATTTTCGCAGAAACCGTTTCAATGTTCATCTAAATAAGTTTTATGAACTTCTGGAGCGTTTAAACAATGAAGTGTGTCATCGTTATTCCTGCTAGATATGCTTCTTCCCGATTACCTGGAAAACCTTTGCTAAAGCAGACAGGTAAATACTTGGTTCAGCATGTTTACGAACAGGCTAAAAAGTCAAAGATTGCTTCAGAAGTCATAATCGCAACCGATGACCTTCGAATTCAAGCCGCAGCGCGAAATTTTGGTGCCAATTGTGCTATGACTTTAAAATCTCATCAAAGTGGTACCGATCGGGTTGCTGAAGTTGCTCAAAATCTTGATTGTGACATCTTTTTAAATCTTCAAGGCGATGAGCCATTAATTGATCCAAATTCCATCGATTTGCTTTTCAAGCAATTGATTGAAAGCCCTGATGTGCCAATGGCTACACTCGCAACACCCATCAATGATGAAAAAGACTGGATGAATCCAAACTGCGTGAAAGTGGTACAAGATCAGAAGGGAAGGGCGCTTTATTTCAGTCGCAGCCCAATTCCTTTTGTCCGAGATGGAAAGCCTGATTTTACCCAACGGCCTTCGCCTTTTTTGCTTCACATTGGTATGTATGCCTATCGCAGGTCATTTTTAATGCAAATGGCTAAAATTCCCATGCATCCGTTCGAAAAACTTGAAAAACTTGAACAATTAAGGGTTTTAGGTGCAGGTTTCTCGATAAATCTTGGAATTGTTGAAGAGAGAACCATGGGCGTTGACACCCGCGAAGATTACGAAAAATTTATCTCAGATTACAGGCGTTTCCAGCGCCTTAACGCTGCTTAAAACTTTATCCAACATTATTCTGGATTTTACAGCGATTGGGTCGTATAAATCCACGCATGGAACATTTTTTGCTTTGTGCTGATGTTCTTGTTCTTTATGGATTTAGATCGCGAAAGAAGCCAGAATGGCAAAACATATTTTTGTAACCGGTGGTGTTGTTAGTTCCCTTGGTAAAGGCCTTACTTGCGCCTCCATTGGTATGCTCCTCGAGCATCGTGGCCTTCGAGTCAGGTTGCAAAAATTTGACCCTTATATAAATGTTGATCCTGGCACCATGAGCCCTTATCAGCATGGCGAAGTTTATGTTTTAGATGATGGTGCCGAAACAGATCTCGATCTGGGGCATTACGAGCGCTTTACCAATGCTCCCCTCAGCAGGGATTGTAATTTTACTACAGGTAAGATTTACCTTTCCATTATTGAAAAAGAACGCAGGGGCGATTATCTGGGCCGAACGGTTCAAGTAATTCCTCATGTAACTGATGAAATTAAAAACGCTGTATTAAAATTGGCTACACCCGATGTTGATGTTGTGATCACGGAAATTGGCGGGACGGTGGGTGATATCGAAGGGCTACCATTTTTTGAAGCAATCAGGCAATTTTCCCTTGATGTTGGCAGGAACAACTGCCTTTACATTCATCTTACTTTGGTTCCATATTTGAAAGCAGCGGGTGAGGCAAAATCTAAACCAACGCAGCATAGTGTTGGCCTGCTCAGGCAGATTGGTATTCAGCCTGATGTTTTAATTTGTCGTACCGAGCGCGAAATGCCAAAGGATATGCCCGAAAAAATAGCTCTCTTTTGTAATGTCGAAACCAGGGCCGTAATTGAAGAGCGCGACAAAGAATTTAGTATTTACGAAGTACCATTAAGTTTGGTTGAAAACAAACTTGATGAATTGATTGTTGAAAAGCTTTCTTTGAAAGCTAAGCCCTTGGATATTTCTGACTGGACCTCAATGATTCAGCGCCTGCGTAATCCCAAGCGCGAAGTCACCATTGCTGTCGTTGGTAAATACATTCGCCATAACGATGCCTATAAATCAATTTACGAATCCCTAGACCACGCCGGTATTGCTAATACCACCAAGGTAATTATTCGAAAAATCGAAGGTGAAGATATCGAATTACACGGTGCAGAAAGTCAGTTAGAGGGCGTTGACGGAATTCTTGTGCCTGGTGGTTTTGGTTATAGGGGTGTTCCCGGGAAAATCGAAGCGATCCGGGTTGCCCGAGAGAAGAATATACCCTTCTTTGGTATCTGCTTAGGGCTTCAATGCGCAGTGATCGAGTTTGGTAGAAATGTTCTTAAGCTTGAAGACCCAAACACCACCGAAATCGATAAGAATTGCAAAAGCCCCGTGGTTTGCCTGCTTGATGATCAATACAGCATCACAGATATGGGCGGAACCATGCGATTGGGAACCTATCCTTGCAAGTTAAAGGAAGGATCCAAGGCTTATAGTGCTTATGGTGCCGCTGTTGTTCACGAAAGGCACAGGCATCGATATGAATTTAATAATAAATTTAAAAGCCAATACGAGAAGCATGGCATGGTGTTTTCCGGTACCAGCCCGGATGGCAATTTGGTTGAGGCCATCGAAATCGCTGATCACCCTTGGTTTTTAGCAGTACAAAGTCATCCTGAATTCAAATCAAAGCCAACCAGTGCCCATCCTTTGTTTCAAGGGTTTGTTAAAGCTTGTGGCGTTTATCAAGAAAACAAAGTTGCGGGCAAAAAATAAACCCTCCCAAAGTTTCCTTTGGAAGGGTTCAAATTGTTACAGATAAACTTGGTGATTAATTAGCAGCGGGGTTTAATTCGATTTTTCCCGCATCGGTTATGCCATCAGCTTTAATGTTGATAGGTACACCAACTTTACCACCCTTAACCCAGCCAACTTCTTCTTGCCAAGTTACAAGATTATATTCGCCAGCAGGAGCATTCTTCATTTCGAAGTTTCCATCTTTGTCGGTTACAACAAAGTAAGGGTGATTGAAAACCCTGACCCAAGCGGTCATCCAAGGATGAATATTGCATTCGATTTTTGTGGGTGCTGCAGCAGCGCCCCAACCTTCAACTTTTATTTCCTTTCCTGCGGGAATAAGAAGATTTTGACTGGGATTGTTTCCAGTGCTGATGATGTTGACATTATGGTTAACGGGGGAGCTATTCTTGGTTAAAAGAACTTGTCCAGCTCGCATTCCAATTACATGGGGTTCGTAAACGCAGCAAGGTTGATCAAGAACAACATCCTTTTGTTTAACTTCTTCCAAAGAAGGATGAATTGGAATTTGAGCCTTAGGGTTTTTGCTATCAACCAGCCAAACCATTACCCAACGCACGCCCTTACTCTTAGGATCGACTACAAACTTTTCAGAAAGAATATCGCCTTTGGAAAGGCAGTGCTGCTCATCTTTGTTGACTTTAAGTTTTTCAGGGGTGGGTGTAGCGCCTGCGAATACTACTTGGCCTTTGATCGTGCCCCAATTTTGTGCAAATGATACATCTGCTGATGCAGTAAAAACAGAAGTTAGAAAGGTAAAGAAGAGGCCCATTCTGGCAATCGATTTCATGTTAGTTCCTTGAAGCTACGGGTAGGTAAATGTCCACATGGATCACAATCACAGCACTTGCATTATTGTAATAGAGTTTAAGACCAATTCCAAGTTAGTTTTTACACATGTTTAAACACTACCAATTCAAAGGGAATTTTTAATGTTTTTGGCGTTGACCGGAGTAATTAGCGATTTTTCAGTAATGATGCCCGTAATCAAATGGGCAGGGCTTACATCAAACGCAGGGTTGTAAACTGAAACACCCGTGGGAGCAACCTGTTTGCCGAAGGGTTCGGTGATCTCCTTGGGGTTTCGTTGTTCAATGGGAATTCCTGAACCATCTTTTAAGGTGAGATCAAAGGTACTTGATGGTGCAGCTACATAAAAAGGTATGTTGTGCGCATGAGCAAGCACAGAAAGCCCGTAGGTTCCAATCTTGTTTGCGGAATCGCCATTGGCTGCGATACGATCCGCCCCCACGATTACCATGTTGATTTTGCCTTCTTTCATGACTTGTGCCGCCATGCTGTCGCAAATAAGAGTAGCAGGAATGCCCGCTTGTAATAATTCCCAAGAGGTGAGACGAGCGCCTTGCATAAGTGGCCTAGTTTCATCGCAGAAAACATGGATGGATTTGCCTTGCTCGTAAGCAGTAAAAATAACAGATAAGGCGGTGCCATAAGCTGCCGTTGCAAGGCCACCGGTGTTGCAATGGGTGAGAATGCCAAATCCATCTTGGACCAGATTTGCTCCAATCTTGCCAATGGCTTGACACATTGCGAGATCTTCTTTTTCAATCAAGAGTGCTTCTTCAAGCAAAATGGAAAGAATGTTTCGTTGATCGGGCAAATCTGCTATTTCGATGAATTTTCTTTTCATCCGATCGAGAGCCCAGAAAAGATTTACCGCAGTTGGCCTGCTGGTGCGCAAATAATTGTCTGTATCTTCGTAGTGCTTTTTAAGGGAAGTTCCGGAAGGAATGTTTTTTAGCCCAACTAAAATCCCCATTGCTGCAGTGATTCCAATTGCAGGTGCGCCTCTTACCCGTAGGCTTCGAATCGCTTCGTGAACCGTGTTGATATCCATGCAATCAATGAAACAAACATCAATCGGTAGCAGGGTTTGGTCTAAAAGACGAAGGTGCCCATCGATGCCGCCAATCCATTCCATGGATCTCGGGATGCTGTAATTCTTCATGTTCTCTTACCTTTGAATTTTGTTGGCGAGTCTGTCAAGAATTTGTTGGTGAAGTATGCCGTTGGTTACCAACACATCGGGTGCGTAGATGGATTTATTGCCTTTCCAGTCGGAAAATTTTCCGCCTGCTTCCTCGATGAGTGGAATGATTGAAGCAACATCCCAAGCGTGTACGCCGTGTTCAATCATTATTTCTCCAGCGCCTTGGGCTACAAGAACGAATCCATAGAAATCGCCAAAGCCCCGCTGCTTTTCTGTTGCACTAGCAAGTGCAAGAAATTCTTTTTCCATTCCAGCTTTAACAAACCATGAAATGCTCGAATAAAAGAGTTGTGAGGCGGCCAACGTGTTGATGGTTGAGACATTGATTTTAATGTCATTGCGGAAAGCTCCATCGCCTCTAAGAGCCCGATAGGTTTGATTAAGCCCAGGTGCCACGGTAATGCCTGCCAGCATTTCGCCCTTATATTCGAGGCCCAAAAGTGTGGCCCAAATCGGTATGCCGCGGACGAAATTCCGGGTGCCATCGATGGGGTCGATTATCCAGCGATAACCAGAATCGCCTGGTTCATCGTCGTACTCTTCGCCCAAGAATCCATCTTGTTTAAAATATTTATTGAGGGAAGAACGCAGGAATTTTTCGGCTTCTCTGTCTGCGACGGTGACCGGGCTTTCATCGTTTTTCCATTCAATATCGAGGGCGGTTTCGTAGTAGCCCATCGCAATTTTTGCCGCCTTTTGGGCAAGCTCTATTCCCGCATCGTACCGGGATTTTAAATCATTACTCAATCGAATCGCTCCATGTTACTTTTTAGGGGTAAATCGAAACTTGACAGTATTAGCCGTTTCATCAGGCGGCATCACATAAGGTAAAGCCTTAAGAAATTCTACCAAATCTTCTTTTTCGGAAAGAGAAAGATGGCTCGTTTTACCATGCTTGTCTTTTAAATTCTGGGTTGTAAGCACTTCCATCAAGGTTTTGGCTTTGCCATGGTGAAGGTAGGGTTCACTGCGGTAAATCCCAAGCAAAGTTGGGGTATCGTACTGAGGCCCCATTTTTTCAGATGGGTCATCGTTACCTGTTCCCACATCATGAATTTTTCCTTTGGCCCCAAGTTGGCTGTCAGAATAATAAGGGCCAGAATGGCATGAAGCGCAGGCTACATGATTGTTAAAGAACAAAGCCTTGCCCCGCTCGGCTTGTTTCGAAAGTTTGCCCGGGGCCTCGATATGTGGCGAAAGAGTGAAGCCAAAAGAGTTGGAGTAAATAGCAAGCGCATCAAGGTCAGCAGATTTGCCCGAAAGTTTCTCTTTGAGTTCGGTTTTTTCAAACCCGTTTTTAGGGGTGAGCGGCCCTCTCGTAAGGCCATACCCACGCATCAACTTGCCTCGAATCGTGTATTCGAAGTCTTGAACTTCATCCCGATCTGCAGACCAATGCAATGGGTGGGTGTGGGCCAATCCTGCCATGGGTGGTGTTTTTCGTAACCCTTCAGGGTTGTCCCAAATTCTACCATCAGAATTGCCATCGGGGTGGCAAGAGAAGCAGGCAACCCATCTGCGGGAAGTCATGGGGGAAAGGGAGGTGTCAAAAAGGATTTTGCCTCGTACCCACTCTGGGCTTTTGGGCGGGTTGCAAGATTTCATGCTTGCCAGTTTGGTCATGGTGGTTGGGTCATGAATGGTTACATCGAATTGCAACGCGTTGTAAACATAAACTTCTTTACCATTAGGATTTACTCGGATGGCTCGGGGGTTTACTCCAAGTCTTATTGCGGTTCCCACCCGCTGCATTTCGGAATAATCATCATCCATGACTTTACAAATATTCATATCGTTGGAGCCAGAATAGATGATATAAAGCGTTTTGCCATCAGGGGAAACTGCTGTTTCCCAAGGTGTTGCAACCACATAGACTCCATTGAATGTGTCCATTGCAACCGTCATTCGTTTAGTTTTGTCGGGCAAACCTGAAGTGTCGCAAATTGTGAATTCAGGAAAAATAGAGCCATCCGCATCGATGACATGGGTACGGGAACGAATGTGGGGATAATAAACTTTGGGCCTGGTGGGGTGGGCGGTGATTTGACGGGCTAAATTATCATCCTCTCGGCCTTGCCAACGATCCAGCCTTTTACCCGTTGCAACTTCAAGCTTGTTTACTGAGGCAGTGTAAAATTCGGTTACAAATAAGTTCTTTTCATCAGGAGATAATGCAATTCCTCGGGTCATTTTCCCTGCATCGAATAGCTGGGTAACTTTGAAGTCTGCAGTATTGATTTCAGAAATCTTCCCAGGGTATTCATGGGTAACATAAAGTTTTTTTCCATCTACCGTGGATACTATTCCATAGGGTTCATCTTCGGTTGCAATGGTTTTTACCACGGAAAAATTTTCGCAATCGATGACCACGACTTTGTCTTCTGAATAAAGTGTGACTGCAATGAGGGGGCTTTTCCCTATCCATGTAACACCCTCAGGTTTTGTTCCAACAGGGATTTCGGCAATGGGTTTTCTCGATTGAACATCAAATACGGTTACGGTTCCACTGTCGGTATTCGCAACTGCAATTCTTTTGCCGTCCTGCGAAACATCCATAAGGCTGTTGGATTGGCCCGCACTGAGTTGATTTAGATTCAACAAAGCAAAGGTTAAAATAGCTAAGTGAAGGGGATTCTTTTTCCAGATTAACATTTTAAAGTCTCCATTTAGTTTTTTCGGGTAGACGAATTATCTTTGAAAACTTGGGCGAGGGCAACCAACTATTTGAAATCTTGTGGGGCTTTGCCTTTTTTTAAAGAACTGCGATAAACAGGTGCCTCGACTAAAGATATGCAAAGATGGGTAGTATGCGTCCTCTTGTAGTTGCCCATCTTATTGCTTACAAGCCACAAAAGCTTTATTTTCATCATAAGCGGCATTCTTGTTAAATTCTTCCCAAATATAATCCGATGAATTATTGGATACCTTTTTGTCTTTAAAAGGCTTTAGGCGTTCAAGTGTAGTGATTAAGTTTCAGGAGTTTGGATTGAGCCAAGCACTGAAGTTTCTCGTCGCTTCTAGTCGCGAGGTTGGAATGAAAGCATTGAAGATTTTGTTTTTGAGTTTGGGAATTCTTGGAATATTTGGAAATCATAGTTGGGGGCAAGATCCCTCTGCGGGGTATGGCACTCCAACTCCAAGTTCCATTGGGAACTTGAATGATTCTGATAATCAAAGTCCGACCATAAATCCCACTCGGGCAACCCTCTCGGAATGGATTTTATATCCAAGAGATGCCGGTTGTTGTGGCCCAACAGGAAAATGCAAATCCGGCCCCATTCTTCTTGAAACCTATTTTAGGACAGGACCAGAATTTACCGTGGGCGGTGGTACTTTTAATAATGTATTGCAGACAGGTTGGAATGTTGGGGGTGGTGCTCGCTCGCTCTTCTTCAATGCTGAAGCTGATCAAGCTTGGGTTGTTGATCTTGGTGTTTCAAACACACATTACAACAGCAATAATCGAGAGGCTAATATTCAACTTTTTAACCTTCCTTATCTTGATCGCAGTGGCGAATTTGGCATCGGTGTTAATAAATCAATAACACTTAATCCCACAGTTGGTATTATTTCTTTGAATACAACTTTTGTTAACTTGTCGGGTGGTAAAGAATATTACCTCCGAGGCGATGCGTTTAACAAAGATAACTCTTGGCGAATTGGTGGAGATGTAGGTGGTAGATATGGTTCGGCAAAAACTGAATTTGTTGGTTTCCCAAACTTGAAAGACACTGTTGGTGCAGTATTTCTTTCCATACATTCTGATTTGCAAATACCTTTTGGAAAGGTCAATTTGATTGCAGGTCTCAGGTTGGAGTGGGATTACATTTGGAATGGTGTTTTGCAAAGCCAGAACAACAGCGATTTATCTAATATTTCTTTGCTATATAACGGTGGGATTCAATTCTAATTAGGTCTTCAATCATTTAAGCTCAGGCAGCGCTTGCTGTCTGAGCTTTTTTGTTTTCAATAAAGTTAATGATTTCAATTGCACCTTTTTTGGATGCGCCTGCTGAAATGATTGAGGCCTTTAATGCGCCTAATTCTTGTGCCAATGCATTGCGTTTTTCTGGGAATTTTACCCATTCACTTAGTTGATCGCATACCCACTTTGAACTGCAATAATAGCCAAATCGTTCAGGAAAAAGCTCTTTCTCTGCCAGTAAATTTACTAGGGTGATGTAGGGAGTATTCTTAAGTATGCGGGCAGCAATCGACATCAGAGGCGATGTTTGAAAAATAATGACGGAAGGGGTTTGCGCTCCGAGAAGCTCTAGGCTTACCGATCCGGAAACCGAGGCGCAGGCATAAGCCATGTTCATGATTTCAGGTGTTTTTTTTGTGTGAACTTCGATTGGAAGATTGGTGTTTTTGATTTTGTCGAGAATGGTTGTTTTGTGGGCTTCAGAAAATGCCGCAACCAGAAATCTTGTTTCCGGATGTTGTTTATTAAGGAGTGTTGCTGCCCTAAATAGGGTTTCAAAATTCATTGCAACTTCTTGGTTTCGTGAACCGGGAAGAAGCCCTATCGGCAATCCCGGTTTTGATTTTTCTCCTGCTATAAATTCTTCATCAAGTTTTTGGTTTAGAATCTGATCGTAAAACGGGTGACCTATAAGCTTGGCAGGAACGTTATTCTGCTTGAACCAGGTTTCTTCAAACGGAAAATTGCAGAGTACGAGGTCGGTAAGCCTTCGCATCTTTTTCACTCGCCAGGAGGCCCATGCCCATATTTGCGGTGGTACAAAATAGATGACTGGTATGCCTAGCTTTTTGGCAGCGGCAGCAAGATGCCAGTGAAAACCTGGATAATCAATTAGTACTAAAACATCTGGCTTACATTGTACAAAATGATCAATTGCTAGTTGCAGGATTTTTTTGAATTGCGGGTATGCTTTCAACGATTGGTACAATCCCATCACAGCAAAATCTGCCAATGGATAAATTAGCTTGCAGTTCGCTTCTTGCATCTTGCTGCCACCAAACCCGAATAATTCGATGGCTGGGTTGTGAACTAACAGTGCCTTGGCTAGATTGCTGCCATGCAAATCACCGCTTGGTTCGCCGGCACTTATAAAAATGTTCATGACTTCCGCTCTTGTTCTGGAGAACTATACTCCAGCACAAGAATAATGATTTAGCTGCATCGGGGGCAAGAGGGGTTCCCCAGAGGGTAAAAATCCTAGTGTTCGATTTGCATCCAATCTGGGGCCGTGATTTCATAGGGGGAGTAAAAGTCATCGATTTCAATGTCCAAGACATCGAATCCTTCGTTAAGGAGTTTTGTTTTGAGGGGGCTAGCAAGTTCGGGCAAGATGGCGTACTTTCGGCTCAGAATTCCTGCATGATTTTCAAATTCACTGCATTCTGCATATACTTTTTCGAATTCTTCTGGGGTTTGCCTTAGCATTTGGGTCCAAAATAGGCTCAGCCTTTGAGAAAAAGTATTTTCGCTTTCCTCTTTTTTTGAACACACGGTAACAAGAATATATTCTTTCATGGCATCATACTTTTTCTGTTGGTAAAATTCTTTCTTACTTAAGTTATTTATACTTGTTCCCCATAAGAAGGAATTATAATTATGAAAAAGTTTATCATTACCTGTACTTTCTTTTTTATCCCATTTGCTTGTTTGCTTGCTGGAGTCGATTTTCTGGCTCAACCTGCGGACGAACGTGCTACCTGCAATACTTTTTCGATAGTTGCATTTGATCCCGAAACTAATGAGTGGGGCATTGCAGTTGCATCCAAATACCTTGCAGTTGGCAGTGCGGTTTCATGGGCCAAAGCAGGGGTAGGGGCAGTTGCAACTCAGGCTAGCGTGAATGTTCTTTTGGGTAATTCGGCGCTTGAACTAATGGGTAAAGGAAAAAACGCCAAGGAAACTCTTGATGAACTAATAAAAGCTGATTCAGGCCGTGAAATCAGGCAGATAGGTGTTGTTGATAAGAATGGCATGACGGCAAATTACACCGGTGCAAAGTGTAACCCGTGGGCAGGGGCCAAAGCAGGGAAAAATTATACGTGCCAGGGGAATCTTCTAACCGGGCCCGAGGTGCTGGATTCTATGGCGAAAGGGTTTGAAGAAACTAAAGGTTCGCTTGGGGTCAGGCTTCTTTTTTCCTTGGCAGCGGGTGAAAAAGCGGGTGGAGACAAGCGCGGGAAACAATCTGCTGCTCTTTTAGTGGTAAAACCAAATGGTGGGCCTAATTCCTTAGGCGACCGATGGTTGGACTTCAGGGTTGATGATCATCCGAACCCTATCGATGAGCTTATTCGTGTTGCCAACTTGACCAGTAGATTTAAAGCGGTTTTAAAGGTGAAATAAAAAAAGTACGGCAGTGCTGCCATGCGCTGCCGTACTTCAAATCAAGAGAACAAAAAGCCGAAACTCAAACAAGTGGGGTGAGAATCTTTCAAGGTGCTCTTCGGTGTTCTCCCTGACACACTTCTTATCGGCATGGTTGTTGGCAGCCAATCATGCAGACACATTAATATTTGGTCGATGAGCTAAAGCGCTGCGGAAGAACAAGTACAAGGGGCATGACCCTAAGTGTCGAAATAATCCCTAAAGTTTATCTAGTTTAAAGCCAGCCAGCGCCTTCTTCTTCGACTATGGTTTTCATTGCTTCAATCCATGCTGGGTGATCATTGAGGCAAGGGCACTGGAATAGTTCTTCGCCGCCAGCCTCTACAAACACTTCCTTGGCTTCGTGACCAATTTCGTCAATGGTTTCCAAGCAATCAGAGGTGAAGCCAGGGGTACTCACGAAGATCTTTTTAATGCCCTTTTTGGCCATTTTTTTCAAGGTTTCTTCGGTGTAGGGTTTAAGCCATTCTTCTCTTCCGAATAAAGATTGAAAAGATTGTGTCCAGTAATCTCGAGACCAACCCATCTCTTTGACCAATGCAAATGTGGTTCGTTTTACATGCGTTGCGTAAACATCGCCCCGCTGGCAGTATGAAATCGGGATGCCATGAAAGCTGATTAAGTGGTGATCGGGTTTCCAGCTAAGTTTGGCTTCCTGTTCGCGGATAATGGTTGCTAATGCCTTGATATATGCTGGATGTTGGTAGTACGGAGGAATAAACCTGATAGCGGGTACTCTGCGGATTTTCTGCAGTGCCATGCCTAGGCAATCCATCGCGGAAGCGGTTGTTGTTGCTGAGTATTGAGGATACATGGGGAAAACGATAATTTTTTCGATGCCTTGAGCGACCATTTTTTTGATCGTTTCGAGCAATGCAGGATTTCCAATTTGCATCCCGAACTCTACAGGTATACCAGGGAATTTCTCTTGCAATAATTTGGTTTGCATTTGGGTGAAATGCATCAATGGTGAGCCGGTTTTTTCATCCCATACGCGGGCATATTTTTTGGCTGATTGTTTTGGGCGTAAATTAAGAATCAATAGGTTTAGGATTGGCCACCAAATTAATTTTGGTATCTCGATTAGCCTTGGGTCTGATAAGAATTGTTTTAAGTATCTGCGTAAAGCGGGACCCGTTGGTTCGTCCGGTGTGCCTAGCTGAACGATTAAAATTCCAGTTAGATTCATGGATGTTCCAATTTGAGGTGAAAAAAGGTTCATCTGACTCAGGAATTTTCAGATGAACCTTTAAGTTTTAAATATAGCTAGAGAATTATTTCTTTTTGCAATCAGGGCCTTCAAGCGGATCTTGCTTTTCTGTGATATGGCCTTTGCTGGTTTTAAGAATCTTGGTTCGATCCGTGTTTAGCTGAATAAAGCTTTTCCATTGGCCAGGTACGCTGGATTCGGAAAAGATCGCCTCAACAGGGCATTCAGGAACGCACGCTTCGCAATCGATGCAGTCTGCTGGGTCGATATAGACCATCTTGTCATCCATGTAGAAACATTCCACAGGGCAAACAGCTACACAATCAGTGTATTTGCAGTCATTGCAGGGTTGGGTTACAACATGAGCCATCGTAAAATTCCTTTCCCAAATTATCATGGTCAAATAAGTTAAGCAATTCATGCCAACTATTATTTATTAATAGTAGTTTACACGAACTATTTCCAGATAAATTAGCATACACCAAATATTCTTCCAATGATGTCAAAATAGGCAATACATCTTGGCCTAGACTTTTTTGCCCTGCAAAGCTTAATTTACCCTATGTAATTTTAGGTGGCATTAGCCAGGGATGGCATCATGATCCAGCGCAGAAGTCAGTTGATAATTGTTTGGTTTTTTGTTTGCGACATCATTGCGACAAGCCTCGCATGGCTTGCTGCCTACCATGTGAGATTTGAATCCGGTTGGATACCTTTTGTTTCTATCCCGAATGAAAATGACACGCTTTTAAGTCATATTCCTTGGGTTCTGTTTACTGCCGCTGTGGCCTACCATTTCACGGATCAATACAAAATAAGCCGCATGCGCAGGATGCGAGAGGAAGCTTTTTGTTCAATCAAAGGGACTTTCTTTCTAGTTTTGCTTTTACTTGCGGTCGATTTTTTTCGCAAGGATCTTTCTGGATCAAGAGCCATGGTTTCAATCTTTGGCGCCTTCAATGTCTTCGCTGTTTTCTTTGTAAGGCAAATCAATTGGAAATTGATCAGAGATTTTCGTTCTAGGGGTTATGACCAGTCTTTTGCAATTATTGTGGGCACCGGAAGGGTAGCCAGAAAAATGGCCACTATCCTCAAAACAAACTCATGGTTGGGTATTAAAAATGTTGGCTATGTTGAAAATCAAGTCTCAGCCTTTAACAAAGATCTCGATGTTATGGGCAAATTTGAAGACCTCCCCAATTTAATCGCCCAGTACTCCGTTAGCCATGTCTTTATTGCTTTGCCTATGAACCGTTATGATGATGTTCGCAATGTTTATGAAATACTTGCGGACACTTTTGTTGATGTTCGTTTGGCTGCTGATGTTCCAGAGCTTGCTGGATTGGCCCTCTCTACCGTTGATGTAGATGGTATGCCCTTAATTTCTTTAAAAGAGAACCCACACTTTGGCCTGAATGTAATGTTCAAACGTGGTATGGATATTGTTCTTTCGTTGGTTGGTTTTATTTTGATTTCTCCGCTTCTAGTTTGCATTGCTGTACTGATCAAGTTGACCAGTCGGGGACCTGTTTTTTACACCCAAGAACGATGCGGGTTGAATGGTAAATCTTTCCAAATGCTTAAATTTCGAAGCATGAAAATGGATGCCGAAAATGCCTCAGGCGCTGTTTGGGCTGCGAAAAATGATGACCGCAGGACAATTCTTGGCACTTTTCTTCGCAAAACTAGTATCGATGAGCTTCCTCAGTTGATTAATGTCCTTCGCGGGGAAATGAGTTTGGTAGGTCCGCGCCCCGAACGCCCGGTCTTTATTGATAAATTTCGCAAGACTATTCCTAATTATATGGCTAGGCATACCGTCAAAGCGGGCATCACCGGCTGGGCCCAAGTTCATGGCTGGCGTGGGAACACTTCTTTGCGAAAAAGGCTGCAATACGACCTTTATTACATCACCCATTGGACCCCTTGGATGGATGTCCGTATCCTTTGGATGACCATTTTTAACGGTATGATCCATCGCAATGCCTACTGATTTTTCCCTCAAGTTTTAATTTATACCTTTGATTACTCTTCACCCTCTCTAAAATTGTCTTATAGCAATGAAAGAAGGGTTACATCATGTTTGTTGATCGTGTCTCAATTTATGTCAAGGGTGGTGATGGCGGCTCCGGCTGTGTTAGTTTCCGTCGGGAAAAATACATACCCAAGGGCGGGCCTAATGGCGGCGACGGCGGCGACGGCGGCGATGTCATTATTCGTGCTGTCGAAGGTACCGATAGCCTTGCTAATATTGTAAATCGCAAGCATTGGCGTGCTGATAGCGGTGGTGCTGGGATGGGCGATAATTGTCATGGGAAAAAAGCCCATGATCTTGTTATTGCTGTTCCTCCTGGTACTCTCATTCTCGACCGCGACAGGGGCAATATACTCAAAGATTTAACCCTCCCCAACGATCAAGTGGTTGTTGCTTTTGGAGGCAGGGGTGGCAAAGGTAATCGATTCTTTACTACTTCGATTAACAGGGCGCCTAGAGAATTTCAGCCTGGTACACCCGGCGAAGAGAAGCATATCTCTCTTGAACTTAAAGTTATCGCTGATGTTGGGCTGGTTGGTAAACCAAATGCAGGTAAATCGACTCTTCTTAGTCGCCTTTCTAGGGCCCATCCTGAAATCGCATCGTATCCCTTTACAACAAAGCATCCTAATCTTGGTCAGGTGATGATTGGCGGAGAGCGGGCTTTTATCCTCGCTGATTTACCAGGACTTATTGAAGGTGCACATCAGGGCGTTGGTTTAGGGCACGAATTCCTTCGCCATGTTGAGCGTACTCTTGTCATTATCCATGTGCTTGAACCTTTCCCCATGGATCAAACCACGCCTCTTGCCAACTATCATTCCATTCGCAATGAACTAGATTTGCATGGTAAAGATACCATCCTGAAGCCTGAGATCATTGTTTTAAGCAAGTCCGAATTAACTGACAGTGATCTTGTTCGAAAAGAACTTGAAAAAGAGTTGGGCAAAGAAATCATTGCAATTTCTGCGGTGACTGGTCAGGGGTTGGCAGCTATGATTCAGGCTGTAACCCGGGAACTTAGAAAAATCAAGAACCCTGATGAATAATGATTCCAACTTTTCTTGCTATCGATGTAGGCAATAGCTCGATTAAATGGGGGCTTTTTGATCAAGGCGTTCTTCTTGAGCAGTTTAGACTTGATCTAGCAGATGTTTCTTCCTGGGAGAAGTCTTGGAACGCCCGGTGTAAAGATTCGGTCAAATCTATTTTGATTTGTGGCGTCGTTCCTGATGCCCTTAAAAAACACCATCGATGGCTCCTAGATATTTGTGATCAAGTAAAAGTGGTGACCCATCTTGATCTCCCGATGCAAATTAAAGTTGATAATCCTTCAGTAACTGGAATTGATCGCTTAGTAGCTTCTTTTGCTGCATTAAAACTAACACTCGAAACCGATGCTGTGATTGTTGTTGATGCGGGGAGTGCGGTTACCGTTGATTTAGCAAGCTGCAGAGATGGTTTTTTAGGCGGAGCAATTATGCCGGGTCTCAAATTAATGGCCCGCTCTTTAAACCAGTACACAGCCCAACTTCCAGAAATATCTATTACGGATCAAATTCGACAAACAGCAGGGGCCAACACTGTTGATGCGATTTCTTTTGGCGTAGGCAATGCTTTTGTAGGTGGCATTTCCATGCTTATTCGGAAATTAGAAATACAATCTGGCACAAAAGCAACGCTCTTTTTTACAGGGGGCGATGGCCTCCTTTTAGCCAACCATTTAAATGAAGGGAACGGGTATTTTCCCAACCTAGTTCTTACTGGGCTTTCCTTGCTTGTTAAGGAATCAGTAGATGGGTGATACGCATCGCGAAACATATCTGGCGCGCCTGACTCCGCCAGGTAAAAGCGCAATAGCAACTCTTTCCCTTTTTGGGCCTCGTGCTTGGGAAATCATCTTCAAGGTTTTTAAACCTAGAACCAAGAATCCTTTACCTATTCTTCCCACCCCCGGGTCTGTTTTTCTTGGGCGATTGGGGCTGGGGCATGGCGATGAAGTTGTTTTGAGTTGTAAAACTAATAGTCCCATGCTTTTGGAAATACATCCGCATGGTGGTACTCAAGTTGTTTCTATGCTTTTAGATTTTTTGCAGGCTCAGGGAGCGACCCTTTGCAATTGGCAGGATTTTATTACCCATACCACTGCAGATCCTCTGGAAGCGATGGCGCTAGTTTTACTGAATCAGTCAACTACCAGTGAGCCTACGAAAATTTTACTTGATCAGTTTCAGGGGGCCTTTAGGCTTTGGCTAGATTCTTTCTTGGGTTTCATCAATCAAGGAGATTCTAAAAACGCAACCGCCTTGCTCTCTGATATAGGGCGGTATTCTTATTTAAGTGGTAGATTGGCTGAACCTTGGAAGGTGGTTTTGGCAGGCCCAACGAATGCTGGAAAAAGTAGTTTGATGAATATTCTTGCAGGGTATCAGCGCAGTATTGTTTCAGAAATTCCGGGTACAACCCGGGATGTTCTTTGGCTTGAAACAGCGATTGAAGGGTGGCCCGTTTCTTTTGCTGATACTGCTGGATTACGAATCACCTCCGACCCATTGGAAAACGCGGGAATGCTCATGGGAACCAATGCTACTGAGCAGGCAGATTTGGTTCTTTGGGTTCAAGATTGTTCTGCTCCTGAAATCCAGGCGCCGGTTCTTTTTCGTAATAAAAAGGTTCTTGGTGTTACTAATAAAATTGATCTAGATGGTTTTCAGCCTGCTTCGATTCCTCAAGGAGCAATTGGCATTTCTGCTTTGTCTGGATTGGGGATTGAGGCGTTGTTATCGAAGATAATTGCGGAGCTTGTGTCGCCAGTGCCTAAACCAGGTCAGGCGGTAGCATTTCATCCTTTATTAAAATCGGCACTGGAAAACTCAATTGAATTCGTAGATAAAGGACGATTGTTGGATGTTCCAAAACTGTGGGAATCTTTTAAGAAAAATTTGAATTAAAGGGGTATCGCTGTGAGAATTGGCAAATTTAAAAGTAATGATGGATTGTTATTTGTTGGCTTGGTTCAAGATCAGGACGTTGTTGTACTTGGAGACTTAGCCAAGGATCATGGGCTTTTTTCCAAAATTCTTCATGCAGCTAACCCAGAGCATGAAGTAGAAAGTCGTGCCAAGTCCTCTGCCAAAAAAATCCCTTTGGTTTCTACAATCCCTTTGGTGCCTATTGATCAGCAAGAGGTTTGGGCCTCTGGCGTAACCTATTTGCGTAGTAGGGAAGCTCGTGAGCGCGAATCGGAAGGGGCTGCCAAATTTTATGATCTCGTTTATAAAGCCCAAAGGCCAGAGCTCTTTTTTAAATCTCCTCCTGCAAAGGTTGCAAGCTTTGGCCAAAAAGTCCGTATCCGAAAAGATAGCAAGTGGAGTGTCCCTGAGCCTGAGCTTACCTTGGTTGTTTCTCCGGCAGGAAAAATTGTCGGCTTTACTATCGGCAATGATATGAGTGCCAGGGATATTGAAGGCGAAAACCCGCTTTATCTTCCCCAAGCAAAGATGTACTCCGGGGCTTGTGCGATTGGGCCTGTTGTCACCCTTGCAAGGTTTCTTCCCCAAGGTGAAGCTTGTTCCATTCATCTTCAAATTCATCGGGCAGGTGCTCAGGTTTTTGAAGGACAAACATCGCTCGCATCCATGGCTAGAAAGCTTGAAGATCTGGTTTCATGGCTCTTTAAAGAAAATGATTTTCCCGATGGCGCCTTCCTTCTAACGGGTACGGGAGTTGTTCCTCCTGATCAATTTACCCTACTTTCTGGTGATGTAATCAGGATTGAAATTGCAGGGATTGGAGTGCTCGAAAATACCGTCGAATAACTTTTGATTCTTTATTCTTTTGCTCTTAACTAGACTTCATGATGGAATAAATCGATCGTTTTGTTCCATCATGAGTTAGGAGTGTTTTGCCATGCAATTTATTTACTTCACTAAGACACTCAAGGAATTAGCCCCTCTGGCATTGGTTGAATTCTGCAAAGAAACAGGAGTGGAAGGATTAGATCTTGCGGTTAGGCCTGGGTATCCAATCGAACCCGGTAACGTTCTTGCTGAATTACCTAAATTTGCTGCAATCATGAAGCAAAACAAATTAGATATTCCCTTGGTAAGTGCGCCAACTTCGTTGATTGATGCCGAGAGTAAGGATGCGAAAAATCTTTTTGAAGCTTGTGCACTTTCGGGTGTACCCATGATTAAAATCGGCTACTTCCCTTATAAAGGAAACTTTAGTGATGATCTGCAGGGAGCGCGGAAAAAACTTCAGGGCTTCTCGAAGCTTGCGCAGGCAACAAAGGTCAAGGCTGTTTACCATACACATTCAGGCAACAACATTGGAAATAATGCCGTTTCACTTAAAGAGTTGCTAACCGATTTTGATCCGCATTATGTTGGTGCTTTTGCTGATACCGGGCATTTAGCTGTCAATGGTGGCCCTGTAAAGATGGAACTTGAAATCCTGCGCCCGTGGCTTTCCATCATTGCAATCAAAGATATTTTGTGGGAGCAAGTTAAAGCTGACTGGGCATTTAAGGTTATTCCTGCGGGGGCGGGCATTGTGCGCTGGAATGATGTTTCCAAGGGCATAAAAGATGCTAAATTTCAAGGAACCATTGTTTTGCATGGTGAGTATGAAGCATCCGGACTTCCTAATCGTAAGGACCTTGCGAAGAAGGAATTGGCTTTTCTAAAGAAACAATTCGCATAACTTCGATACTTTCAAATCGCTTGAAAAAATGATTTAAAGGCTGACGGCTGTAATTGCTATATGACAGTTCCATCTGGAATGATGCTACCTCTTGGGACGCAAATAATTCCATCCCGAATGACAAAGTTATTCCCTTCATCATGCTGAATTTTTCTTGTGTTAACTAGTCTGACATTTTTTCCCACTCTGCAATCTTTATCTAATATTGCGCAATGAATTACCGAGTTATCACCTACATTTAAGTTGGGTATACCCTTGGCGTGGTTGTCTGATCTTTCTTTATCTGTTTCAAAACGGTCCGCGCCAATGATAACGCATTCCTTAAGTGTGACATTTTTGCCTATTCTGCTGCGTACTCCAATAACACAGTTATTGACATTCGAGCCTTCTTCGATCACGCAACCATCGCTTACAAGTGTGTTGGAAAGAGTGGCTCCGTGAAATCTGGACGCGGGGAGGAATCGCATTCGGGTATAAATAACGCCATTCGGGCTATGAAAATCAAATGGAGGGTTATGAGTTGCAAGCGCAAGATTTGCTTCGTGATAAGCCTTGATGGTTCCTAAATCTTCCCAGTAACCATCAAAAAGAAAAGCCTTAACATTGTAATTTTTGATACTGCGAGGAAAGATTTCCTTTCCGAAATCGGTGGCAAGTGGGCGCGAGTTGAGTAGATCTAATAGGGCTTTGCGGTTAAACAAATAGATGCCCATGCTAGCAAGATAGGGGCGATTTTTTGCCTGTATCCCGCTTTTAGACAACCAATCTGGTGATACTGCATAGGGTTCGATTTCCTCGATGGTTTTTGGCTTTTCAATAAATGCATGAACTTTGGAAGTTTCATCAACCTGTACAATTCCAAACCCTGATACCTGCTCTTGGGATACGGGAAGCACTGCGATGGTGACATCAGCTTTTGTTTCCTGATGGAAATTGTGTAATTCACGGAAATCCATCCGGTAAAGTTGATCCCCTGAAAGAATCAAAACTTCTTTTGCCTGGTCTTCAACCACATATCGGATTTGCTGCCTGACTGCATCTGCAGTGCCCTGATACCAATTTTGGCCTTCATTGGTTTGCTGTGCCGCTAGAACTTCAACAAATCCTTTTCCAAATGGATCGAACTTGTAACTGTTTGCGATATGCCTGTGAAGGCTGACGCTGAGAAATTGAGTTAAAACATAAATCCGGTTAAAGCCGCTATTAATACAGTTGCTGATTGGGATATCGATCAATCGATATTTCCCGCCGATTGGCACTGCTGGCTTACTGCGTAGTTGGGTAAGGGGATATAAGCGAGTTCCGCGACCACCACCTAATATCAAGCTAATAATATCGTTCATAATTGCTTCCCTGCACAACAAAAGTAACTTTTATATAACCCATATTTTAAAACAATTGCTACGTTAGTGAAACAAATTATCGTTTTAGCTAATTGTTTCTCTAGCTCTATTCCACCACCTAGAAATCTGGACTGCAAGCGTTTCAGCGTTTTCAACACAGTCGTTTATCGAAATTCCTTTGTAAGCATTGCCTGTCACATACAGCCCCGGATGATTCGTAAGTAAGTTCTCGATTTCCTTAACTTTTTCCAAATGGTTGACCATATATTGAGGTATTGCGTTTTTCCAACGAATTACCTTAAGGAAAAAAGGTGGTGCTTGGATCTGCATCGATGCCTGTAATTCCCGATACACGATTTTTGCAATCGAGTCATCATCAAGATCTACCATTTCAGGTCTGGATGCACCGCCACACATTGCCCTTAGCAGCACGGTTCCTGCGGGCGCGCGCCCGCGGTAGATTGAGGAACACCATTGAACACCCAAAATGGCCCGGTTTTCGGAACTGGGGGTTAAGTAACCAAACCCTTCAAGGGGAATCGGCACATCGCCACTCCGATAACCCATCACCACTACAGCCAGGCTGTTGTAGGGAATAGATGCTATTTTATCTGCAAGTATTTCATCAAGGTTTTTAAGAATAGCGGCTTGAGAAAAAGCAGGGCAGGACAGGATCGCGATATCAAACGATTCGGATTCACCATTGCTTCCCTCAATAATCCACTTGTTGGATTCTTTGTTATGAATCAAATTGGAAGCTTTAACTTGCTTGATGTTTGATTTTTCACATTTTTCTGCAAGGGCATCGGTGAGTGTTCCTAACCCTTGGTGAAAAGACCAGAGTTGGCCCGAAGATCTTCCCTCTGGATTACTGATTTGCCTTACTTTGCGAGCGGCTTTGAGCCCCTTACTGATACTTCCATAATTCTTTTCCATCGCTGCCAGCCTAGGAAAGCCCGCTTGATAACTCACGAGCTTGGCATCGCCAGCAAATATCCCTGTTACGAAAGGGTCAACAAGCTTATCTGCAATTTCGGTGCCCACTCTTCTTTGGGCAAAAGCATAAATGGATTCATCGGGAAGGTTTTGTTTGTTGCTTTGAAATCGTTCGAATGCGAGTGATAATTTTGCTCGCCAAGAAAGTACATCAGTTGTTAAAAGCCCCAGAAAAGAAGAGGGCAACATGCGTAGTTTTCCTCCCATGAGGAGAAAGCGTTTTTTAGCAGCAGCATCGTTTGCAGGTGCGAGTTGCTCAGAAAGGCCGAGTTCCTTACTGAGATTAAGAGTGGAGGGGTTGCTGTCAAGAAACCCATTGGGCCCTGATTCGTAAATAAAACCCTGATCCCTGAACGAGGCTATTTTGCCTCCAACACTCTTTTCACTTTCTAAAATTTGAATGTCTACATCGGCTAAGTATTGCCTTAGCCTAAAGGCTAAAGTAAGTCCCGAAATACCACCACCTATGATTGCTACTCTTGGCATAAATTCAGTTTAATGCACTTTCCTTGCTTGCGGAACAAATTTAAGTAGCACATTTAATTATCGCCTAGAGAAAATAATATCATCTTCATCGGTTTTGAGTACTTCAGGAACTATTGCTTCTTCAAGCGGTTCAGTCACAGTGTAGGGGATTTCCTCGGTTGGTGCCAAAATCACAGCATCTATTTCGCTTTTGATAACATTGGTTGCTTCTTCCGTAACCGTGGGCTTTAAGCTCATGGGGGGTGTTTGTGGAGGCCGGATTTTTACGGGAGCAGGCTTTCGGCTTGGAAAAGGTTTTCTCGTTTTCATCTCAGCACCAAAGCGGGTCACAATGTAACTGCGCCCTCGACTATCCATCTCCAGTTCCAGCAATCCATTTTTTGCAGCATCTTCCAATAATTCGCTAAAAGTCCGGTAACCATGGTAAGTTTCATTGAAAGATGGCTTTTTGCGCTTCATCGTATCCTTAACCATCGACGACCAAATTATTTCTTTGTTTTCTCTTCGAACTGCAAGCAATGAATCAAGCAGCAGCTTAAAGGCTTTTTTCTTACTATCGGGAACCGAGGAATCGAAATCTGGCAGCACGCCATGCTTCTGTTCCAGATCTTCGTAATAAATGAATTCGTCGCAATTATCTCGTAGGAGGTCGGATGTGGATTCTTGCATACCGAGGCCGATAACATGCTTGCCTAATTCTTTAAGCTTGGAGACAAGAGGTGAAAAATCACTATCCCCAGAAATCACTACAAAGGTATCGATATGTTCTTTGGAATACGCCATATCCATGGCATCTACGCAAAGTCTTATATCGGCGGAATTTTTCCCGGTCTGGCTTCTGCGTGGGATTTCAGTTAGTTCGATTGCAGCTTCATGAAGCATTGCGGTGTAGGCGCTGAATCTATTCCAATCAGCATAGGCTTTTTTGAAAACAATCTTTCCTTTTTCAACCAGTCGTTCGAACACTCTGGTGATGTCAAACTTTTCGCGTCGGTTTTGGAAGCCCAATGCTAAGTTTTCAAAATCGACAAAAACCGCAAGAGATCGTTCCCCATCTTGAGCCACGGATGATCTCCTCTAAAAATAAAATAGAAGACTTTTAAAAACCAGCACGTTAATAATAACTTGTAACCGCTCAGCAATAAAGGGCTTATGTAAGAAAGAATGATGAGGAATAAGAAAAAGACTTCAGATGCTTAAGGAGAATGCTTTAGGGTTTTGGGCGAACCACTCTGGGTTGCCCTTGTTGCGTGATGGGTTCTTGTACTAATTTCCAGCCTTGGGGCGCGCGAGGTGGATCGAATTCGCTTCTTTCAAGTTTAACATTTGTTTCCATTTTCGGGATGTCCCACGTAACTTCGCTACCATTGGGTTGTTCGAACCATAATTGTCTGGGCATGAAGTTGGCACGATTAAAAACAATTCTTGCGCGTTGAAAATCAGCTTTGTCTGCTGGAAACCTTGGGCTGATATCCATGTAAATATACCATTGGTCTTCCTTGGTAAGCCTTATGTCGTACCTGCGAAGTGCCTCTTCAGCCTTCATGCCAAACAATAAAGACATGAAACTATCTTCTGCAACCTGTCCTTGTTTAGGTTTGGGCATTTCAAAGGCCCTTATTTCCTTGGCTTCAAACAAAACCTGATAGAGGTAGTTGCCCGTGCAAAGAAATTTTTTGTCTAAATCGGCTTTGCCTTCCCTGCGCAATTCCAAGCTTGCAAGATTCACGGTGCTTGAGCCTGAGCCCAATTTCATGTATTTTGCAACACCTATGGAAGCAGAGGTGGTTTCAAAAGTTTTATCTTTTTCAATTAATTTGATGGTTGCTGCAAGAGTTTGAACCTTGAGCATTTCCTGTTCCCAGCGATTAAGGTATTGCTGGAGTTGTGCAGCAGAGGGAACCTGATTGGCGGTTGCAGGCACATTAGTTTGGCCGAACGAAGTACCCACGCAAACAAACAAAGCAACAAAAGACAAAATCAGCCTGACCATAGTGATTCTCCTAATCAAGCAGCATAAAAATAAAGCCAATCCGCTGCTCATTAGAAGAATTTATAGCATGGTTCAAAGCGGGAATAAAAGGCCAGAACGCAAGGGTGGTGTACGTTTGGCCATTATTCTGCTTGTTAGCCTAGGTTTATGTAGACAGTTTTTACTTCGGTATAGAGGCTTAAGGCATATTCCCCTAGTTCTCTGCCAATGCCACTCATTTTGAAACCGCCAAAGGGTGCAGCAGCATCAAAAACATCGTAGCAATTGACCCAAACCGTGCCCGCCCTTAAGCTATTTGCGAGACGGTGGGCCTTGGTGATATCTTTGGTCCAAATAGCAGCAGCAAGGCCGTAGAAGGTTTTATTGCCCCGCTGAATTACCTCGTCCACGTCTTTAAACTTGAGAATGTTCATCACTGGGCCAAAAATTTCCTCTTTTGCAATTCGCATGTTGTCTTTGACACCATCGAAAATGGTTGGCTGGATAAAATACCCTTTATTTCCAACTCTTTTACCACCACTTAATAAGTTTGCACCTTCGGAAATTCCAATATCGATATATCCCATAATGCGATCGCATTGTTCTTGGGAGATTTGGGGGCCTTGGGTGGTCGCCATATCAAATGGGTCGCCTATGCGTTGTTTTTTTGCCCTAGCAACTAGTTTTTCCACAAAAGCATCATGAATCTTTTCTTCAACGAAAAGCCTGCTACCTGCGCAACAGCATTGTCCTTGATTGAAAAACAAACCAAAATAGGCACCTTCTACCGCAGCATCTAAATCCGCATCTGCAAAAACCACATTTGGGCTTTTGCCACCCAACTCAAGGCTGACGCGTTTTAAATTGCTCTTGGCTGCAGCCTGCATAACAAGTTGGCCTGTACTGCCTTCGCCTGTGAAGGCGACTTTGTCAATATCCATGTGGGAAGTGATTGCAGCGCCTGCAGTCGGCCCAAATCCTGGAAGAACATTTATAACACCATCTGGAATATCTGCTTCTTGGGCAAGTGCTGCCATTCTCAGAGCTGTAAGAGGGGTTTGCTCTGCAGGTTTTAAAACAATCGTGCAGCCGGTTGCCAGAGCAGGGGCCCATTTCCAAGCGGTCATTAGCAATGGGAAATTCCAAGGAATGATCTGGCCTACAACACCTACAGGTTCATGCTTTGTGTAGCAGAAATATTCGCCTTCTACTGGAATAGTTTTGCCGTGGGTTTTATCGCACCAACCAGCGTAATAGCGGTAAGCCTTGATGCTAAGAGGAAGATCCGCATTAAGGGAATCACGAAGAGGTTTGCCATTGTCGAGTGATTCGAGTGCAGCCAACTCTGGAAGATTTTGTTCCATAAGATCTGCGAGTTTGTTGATTCTACGGCCTCGCTCTGCTGCGCTCATTTTTTTCCAAGGCCCTGATTCAAATGCTTTTCTTGCTGCTTTTACTGCAAGATCGACATCTGCAGAGTCGGCTTCAGCCACTTGGCAGATTTCCTGCCCAGTCGATGGGTTTAAAGTTGCAAAGGTTTTGCCTGATATACTGTTGACCCATTTTCCATTGATGAACAATTTCTGATTCGAAACCTTGGGGGCTTTGATAATTTTTGATTTGGATGCTGAAGACATTGCATGATTCTCCTTGAGAGATAGTTGCGAACTTGAATTATTTTCCGTTTAGCCCAGACCTTAGAAACTTTACAAATGCTGAAACGTCATTGATCTTCCCTTCGTCATACCTTGCGACTTCAACAAAGCCACTGGCATCGGGTTTGACGACGACATAAAGAGGAAGTTGCTCTGTGTTGAACTTTAATTTTTGGAAGTCGAGATTTTTATTTGCGTCAGCGCGTTGTTTGGTTGCACTACCTTGAAACGCAGATCGTTCTTCGGGGGAGTAAAGTTTGTCTGGAACCCGATCGGTGTAAAGTTGCACTAGTACAAACTTTTTGAGAAGCTCCCGAACATCTTTCATCGGGAAAACATTGGCCTCATTGATTTTGCAGTTGGTGCAGGTCACTCCGGTGAAATCGATGAATACCAACTTGTTTTGTTTCTTTGCTTCCTCTAGACCACGATTTAAATCTCCGATGAAGGGTAGATCATCGTTTTCTTCTGGAAGTAGGAAGGAATCAACCCAAGCGAAAATCATTCCCGATGGTCTTAGGCGCGATCCATCTTCCTTCAACTTTAATAACGCGGGTGTCAGATATAATCCAAATGCCAGGAAAAGGCAGCCTAGTACAACTCCAGGAACGCTCGTGTGTTCGGAGGGCATATCGTGCGGAAGTTGCAAAAAGCCCAAAAGATATAGCCCGCAGCAAAGAGCAATAATAACCGTAATCGCCATCGAGAAATCGTAAGTGAATATTAATGGTTCGGGAAATAATACAAGTTCTCCTGCTCTGAAAAACTTGATTGCAGCAGCCAATTCCAAAAAGCCCATCACAACCTTGACGCTGTTAAGCCAATTACCACTTTTGGGAAGTTTCTTTAACATTCCGGGAAACAATGCAAGCAGGAAAAATGGCGATGCAAAAGTTACGGAGAACGCAAACCCACCAAGCAGGCGGTGGAGGAAGGTGAGATTTGATCCAGAAGCTGTGCCACCAAAACCACCAAGGAATGGAGCAACACAGGCAAAGCTGACGATCGTGAAAGTAAGTGCCATGAAGATGGTTCCAACCATTCCGCCTTGTCCTTGTTTGGAACTGGTGAAATGTGCTAATCCGCTTGGGAGCTCGATTTCGTACATACCAAGCAGGCTTAAAGAAAAGAAAACAAAAAGGCATCCCAAGCCAAAGTTCATGGCAGGGTGTACGCTAAGTAAGCGAAAGAAGGAGAGTAGGGCTACCGCGGCGATGGTAAGCACAATAACAATAGTGAGGCTGTAAACCACCGCCATTGCGACCGGCCTGTGATGGGTTTTTTCTGATTGCTTGAGAAAGTAACTTACCGTGATAGGAATCATTGGGAAAACGCAGGGCGTTACGAGTGAGATAGCCCCCCAAAACATTCCCTGTAGTGCAAAGGCCAATAAGCCTTCAGTAGCAGTCTTGGAGTTGTCTGTATTAGTTTGCTGTTTGTTACCTTTTGGATTGTTGCTTTTAGGATCTGCGACAATCTTCGGAGGGGCCTCTTTAATGGTGAGCTTTTGTTTAAGATCTTGAGAAGGTTCGAGTGGGTCTGCTTTGGATACGGATATAGGGATGCTAAATTGGTGTTCTCCCCAAACACATTTGGAATCGCAAACCTGCAACTTGATTGAAAAGTTAAGTTCGGTTTTGCCTAACATGGCATCGGGTTGAATGTAAATTTCCTGGGTCCAAGTGAAAGGTTTTTCAAATTCAAGGAAGTAGCCAAGTACTCCTTCTTCTTTCCATTCAGGCTCAGATTCTTTGAGGGGATAAATTGGAGAGAATGCCGGATTATTTTTGAAGGTAAGTTTTGAGAGACCGTTCTCGTCTTGGTTTTCGGATCGTTGGGTTATGGGGTAAGTGTGAAATCCGGTTTTTGGGGTTCCAAGGATACGCAGGACAAGAACTTCGCCTCTGCGAACCGAAAGTTCTTTTGGCTCTTCGATATTAGAATCAGAAAAAGGATCGACAGCGCCTAAGGTTGCAGAGAAATTGATTCGTGATGCAGTAGCGGGCGGAGCGATTTTTTCAGGGGTTTGCCCCACTACATAAAAAGCAGATGTCAGAATAAGCACTGCAATTACAAAGAAAGATCTCAATTGCATCATGTGTAATCATTTTCATTGGATGATGGTAGTAAAACTAGCTGGGTTGCAAGTTATGCTTGATTACCTTGGTACGATATCGACACCAGTAATTTTAAGTGTGCTGACAGTTTTAGTTTTTAAATCCACCACTTGAATGCGGTGGGCGTTGGTATCAGCGATATAAATCATTCCGCCCGAAATGTTAATGCCTGCGGGTTCATTGAACATCGGGCCACCCATCCAACCATCTTTAGTACTGGATAGATAGTTTTTGCATTCGCGGGTTTTAGGATCAAGCGTTTTTATTTTGCTGTTGTAGGTGTCCGCAATATA
>Ga0209296_1000226_pt1 | contig 50277 bp, 52 predicted proteins | sample S_130206_EF_Meta_FD_187319 | JGI IMG/M metagenome (GOLD analysis project Ga0209296, IMG submission 187319) | Freshwater microbial communities from Lake Simoncouche, Canada to study carbon cycling - S_130206_EF_MetaG (SPAdes) (version 2) | ecosystem: Environmental > Aquatic > Freshwater > Lake ...
CGCGATGATCGTCCTCGTAGGTTTGATCGTGATGCTCCTCGTGGAGCACCTCGCGGTGATCGTGATGACAGGCCTCGTTCTTTTGATCGTGACTCTCGTCCACCACGCAGCTTCGATCGCGACTCGCGTCCACCCCGTGGCGACCGTGAAGATCGTCCTCGCAGGTTTGATCGTGACTCGCGCCCTCCACGCACTGCAGCGCAAGAACGTTCAGATGAAGTTAAAGGTCGCATTGGCGAACGTCGCACAAGCGGCGAAATGTCATTGCCACCAGAACGTTCTCGTGAAGATTGGGTAGACGAAGGTTCAGTCCGTCCTGCACGTAAAGCCCCTAGTTTTGGACCGCGTTCAAAGGGAACTGGTCGCCCACAAAAGGGTGGACGCAAAGAAGTTCGTGCACTCGATTCGGTTGTTGATCAATTCGAAAAGGCTCTCGGATCAAAGGCTTCGCCACGCGCATTGAAGCGTTATGACGCAGCATTGCAGGCTTTTGAAGCGCACCGTTATGACGATGCACGCAAGATTCTTAATCCAATGTCGCGTGAATATTCTGAAGTTGCTGCTGTGCGTGAAATGCTCGGCTTGTGCTTGTATCGCGCCGGTCAATGGAAGCGTGCACTTGTTGAATTTGAAGCATCACTGAAATTGAATCCAGACTGGATTTTCAATCACGCAGTTATTGCGGATTGTCATCGCGCTTTGGGTGAACATCAGATGGTTGAAAAGTACTGGCAAGAACTTCTTGAAGCATCGCCTCACCCTGAGTTGATGGCTGAGGGTCGAATTGTTATGGCCGGTTCTATGGCTGATCGCCGTCAAATTACTGAAGCGCTTGCGCTGATGGAAAAGGCAGCGGGCGATATGAATCGTCCCTCCGAGTACCACCTTCGTCAATGGTTCGTCATTGCTGATTTGTATGACAAGGAAGGCAACGTGATTAAAGCACGCCAGTTCTTTGAGCGAATCGCAGCGATTGATCCAGGTTTTGTAGATGTTGCCGAAAGGCTTTCCACTTTGGGCGCTTGATGCACACATTCCTAGTAACAACTAGGAGAAGTACATGGTTTCCACAACAACAAGCATTGACACCGTCGGTGTCAATATGGTCATACTCATCGGCGAAGTGACATCGCCTCCCGTTCAGCGCACTCTTCAAACAGGGGAAGTCGTATCAAGTTTCGATATGGCAACTCAGTTAGAAGAAGGCCGTATTTCAGTGCCTATTGCATGCGCAGGAGAATGCGACACAACTCACGTGGGCGACAGTGTCTGCGTCGTAGGTATGGTTCGTCGGCGTTTCTTCAGGTCAGGGGCCGGCGTTACTAGCAGAACTGAAGTGTTGGCTGATCAGGTGATTTCTATGCGCCGTAAAGCGAATGTGCGCAAGGCCGTCTCGCGACTACTGGAGAATCTTTCAACTGATCTCGAGATCTGACTACTATTGACTTCGCCCCCGAATGTGCCTTGTGCGCGTGCGTTTCTGCTTCGGGGCTCGATGAAAGGTGTTGTCGAATGAATCAAGAGCAACTCACGCAAATGCGCAACGGAAAAGGTTTTATTGCCGCACTCGATCAGAGTGGCGGAAGTACACCGAAAGCATTGCTGTTGTACGGCGTGCAGGAAACTGCATACTCAAATGACTCTGAGATGTTCGATGTCATCCACGCCATGCGTAGCCGCATGGTGGAAAGTCCCGAATTCACCGGCGATCGTGTTCTTGGCGCAATTTTGTTCGAAGGAACCATGGATCGCGAGATTGGCGGAATGGGCAGTGCAGAGTTCCTTTGGAACAAGAAGCATGTCATCCCGTTCTTGAAGATTGACAAAGGCCTGGCTGATGAAGCGCAGGGCGTACAGATCATGAAGCCGAACCCAGACCTTGATGCGTTGCTTGCTCGTGCATTGAAGAAGGGTGTTTTCGGAACGAAGATGCGTTCAGTTATCAAGTTGGCAAATGCCGACGGCATTACAGCAGTAGTGGCTCAGCAGTTTGAAGTTGGTCGCCAAATTCTTCGCGCCGGTCTTGTTCCAATCATTGAGCCAGAAGTGGATATCAATAGCCCACAAAAAGCCGAGGCAGAAGTGTTGTTGAAGGCAGCGCTTCTTGCTGAACTGAACAAGCAGCCAGCGGATCAACCAGTGATGTTGAAGTTGACTCTTCCAGAGACTGATGGTTTCTTTGACGAACTCGTGGCTCACCCAAGCGTTCTTCGTGTTGTTGCTTTGTCAGGTGGTTATTCCCGCGAAGATGCCAACGCTCGTCTCAGTCGTAACAAGGGAGTCATTGCGAGTTTCTCGCGTGCGCTCACCGAAGGCTTGTCTGCACAACAAACGGAAGCTGAATTCAATGCTGCAATCGGTGCATCTATCGCATCGATCTACGCTGCTTCAATCAGTTAATTAATTCAGATCCCTCATCACCATGCCGGTGCGAAGTTTTGGCGTAAAGAACGTTGACTTCGGTGGCATGAGTTCGCCGGTATCTGCTGTGCGCCGAATTTCAGCAAGTGATACAGGTCGAATCAGAATCGCTGATGCGGCAATACCCGCTGCCAGTTTGCTCACCACTTCGGTGGCACCATGTTGGTAAGTCACGGAGTGATCTGTGTTGCGAAGCGCATGTTCTAGACGAGCGCTATCCATGTCGCGAACGCCGACAAATGTGTCGGCACGAGGCGTGAGGAACGTTCCTGTGCCATCAGGGGCAACTAGGCAGAGGCAACCGCGAGAATCCATTTCACTAATGGTGTGAGGGCCAACGCGTCCAGCATCCGTTGTGTCGTAATGAGATGTCAGCACGGAGAGAAGTGAAGCATTGTCGATGTCGTAGAGGCGGTGAATGGCAGCAACGCTGAGTTGTTCCTGAACTAATTCAGCAACATATGTCATGGTTAGCTCGGCACCTTGAGGGTTGCCTGCTGTGCGGCTCTGGTCTCTGAAGGTGCGACTGATTGCGTATCGGTGATGGCCGTCTGCGATGAGAACAGGATTCGCTGAGACGAGTCGTGAAATAGTGGCGATACGAGCAGGATCGGATACGCGTTCGAGTACGTGATGTACGCCTTCTTCATCGGTGCATTGCGCTATGACTTCACCTGGTTCGCTAAGTGCAGCTGTGAGACCTGAAGTAAGAGAAAGTCCCCAGACCGGACTGAGGTTTGCGTGTGTAGCAATTGTCAGATCCAGACGATCCGTCTTTGCCTTAGGCGTAGTGCGTTCGTGTGGAAGTACTCCGCCAGCACCTTCATCAACAACCTCGAGAGCGCCAATAACACCTACTGTTGTGCGCGTTGTTCCTGCTTCGTCTGTGAATGTCATGCGATAAATGGAAAAGGTTGCTGAACCATCAACAACGATGTGTCCGCTTGTGCGCCATTCGTTCAAACGGTCTGCTGAGAGTTGGTACCGCGATGGTCCGTCAGCGTCGATGGGGTAATCCAAGAGAACAATGTTGTGTGGATCTGTCGCTGCATAGGCGGCCCGTTGGTCTTCATCGAATACGTCGTACGGAGCGGAAGTCAACGCCGTGATATCGGTCGATCCGGCTGTCGAATATCGGAGAGCGGCGAAGGGTTCAAAGCGGGGCATGGGCTAAAGCGTGGCAGGATTAATGACTATGCGCAAAACCGTCCGTCCAAAAGTTGTGTTGTGTGACCTCGATGGGGTGGTCTGGCTTGCTCATCAGCCAATTCCAGGCTCGGTGAGGGCTATTGCGTCATTGAGAGAAGCGGGTATCCGGGTTGTCTTCGTCACGAACAACTCATTTTCAACATACGAGGAGCAAGTAGCTGCTTTGGGGTCAATCGGAATCCCGGCCGAAGGAGACATTGTGACCTCAGCGATGTCGGCCGCTACGGCAATGAAAAGCGGGTGGCGAGTGTTGGTGTGTGGAGGACGTGGTCTGATTGAGGAAGTTGGCCGAGTAACAAAAGACGTGGTGGTGGCATATAACGAGCCGATGGCCTCTGGTCCTTTCGATGCCGTAGTCGTTGGGTTCCATCGGGAGTTCAACTATCAAGTGTTGACCGATGCATTGACAGCCGTGCGCGCAGGAGCTGTGTTGATTGGTTCTAATGATGACCCGACGTATCCGACGCCGAACGGTCCCATTCCGGGTGGTGGATCAATTCTGGCGGCGATTGAAAAGGCATCTGGGGTGACTCCAACTGTGACGGGGAAGCCATATGGTCCGATGGCGAAGCTGGTTCGAGAATTATGTGGAGATGTGACGCCAGAAGAGATGGTGATGATTGGTGACAGGTCAGATACCGACGGAGGATTCGCTCGAACACTGGGAGCTCGCTTTGCCATGGTTCTCAGCGGTGTGATGGATGCAACTGACAGTGCTGACGCGGACATTGTTAGTGCTGATTTATCTGCAGTCGCTGAAATCCTGCTCAAGGAGTGAACGGGTGAGCAGTACGCTCAAAGGGTGCGTATGCGACTTGATGCCGCCCTTGTTAAAAGGGGATTAGCAGAGAGCCGCTCTCACGCTGCTCGCATGATTGATGAACGCAACATCACGGTCGGTGGAGTGATTGCCGAAAAGACTTCTCGGATGGTTGCACCAGAAGAACCAATCGAAGTGCTTGTAAAGCGTCGGTTTGTGAGTCGCGGCGGTGAAAAACTTGAACATGCTTTGGACAGTTTTCAGATCTCTGTCGAGAACAGATCCGTTCTTGATGCCGGAGTATCAACAGGAGGCTTCACGGATTGCGTTCTACAACGTGGAGCGCGTCGTGTTTTCGCAGTTGATGTCGGACGAAATCAGTTGCACGAACATATGAAATCAGATGCTCGGGTTGATTGGCGTGACGGAGTGAATGTGCGCGATCTTGTTGCGGACGATTGTCCGTACCCGTGTTCGTTGCTGGTCGCGGATTTGTCATTCATCTCTCTCACTAAGGTCTTGTCCGCATTTTTTGAATCTGTTTCTGGTGAGAGTGGTTATGAAACTCCGGGAATGATGCTGTTGGTGAAACCCCAATTTGAGGCAGGTCGCGTGGAGGTATCTCGGGGTAAAGGGGTCATCACGGACCCGGCCATCCATCAAGAAGCCTGCGATACGGTCCGCGATGCCGTTGTGGGCTTGGGTGGGAATGTCGTTGGCATCATTGAATCGCCTATCAAAGGCGCAGAAGGCAACACAGAATTCTTAATGTACGTTGAATGCCCCACCCGTTACGTAAGTTGTGAGTCATGAGTCGCCTCGGTTTAGCCGTCCATCGTTTTCGCCCTGACGCACTTGAAGTCGCTGGTCGGGTCATTAGTTGGGCGACATCGAACGGATATGAGGTCGTCGTTGACGAGTCTGACGCTCCATCCCTTCGCTCTGACGTCGTTGTCAGTGGTGATGTGGGCGATGTTGATGTACTGGTATCAATCGGGGGCGATGGCACCATGCTCCGGTCTGTTCATGTATTGAACGGCCGAGTTGTTCCGCTCATCGGAGTCAATCTGGGGCAACTGGGTTATCTGGCTGTCGTTGAAGATGACGAAGTAATTGATGCGCTCGATGTATGGCACAACGGCACAGAGGGATCTGACTATCACTACGACGATCGCATGCTGTTGGAAGTATCTATGTGGGCCAATGGTGCACGACTTACAAATCATCTGGCAATGAATGAAGTTGTGATTGAGAAATCTGAGGCAGGGCACACTGTTCGTCTTGGGGTCGATATCGACAAGGCCATGTTCACGACATACGCAGCAGATGGCCTTATTCTTGCGACGCCCACCGGTTCTACTGCGTATTCCATGTCGGCACGCGGACCTATTCTGTCGCCTCGGTTACGTGCCATTTTGATGACACCTGTTTCGCCCCACATGCTGTTTGACAGATCCATGGTTCTTGATCCACAAGAGCTGGTTCGTATCGAAATTCTTGGACATCGTTCAGTAAATGTTGCCACCGACGGCGAATTGGTGCACACACTTCGACCAGGAGACGTTGTTGAAGTGCGTGCTGCACAGGAAGTTGCTCGGTTCGTGAGATTTAAAGAACAAAGATTTCATCAAACGTTGAAATCAAAATTTGGGTTGTCTGACAGATAATGCTTGTTGAACTCTCAATAGAGAACCTGGGCATTATTGAAAATGTCCGAGTTTCTTTCGATAAGGGATTTACTGCGTTCACGGGTGAAACCGGCGCTGGTAAAACAATGCTCGTTGAAGCGATCAACTTGGTTGTGGGCCGACGTGCCGATGTGTCCGTGATACGCGATGGGGCAGAAGAGGCTCGGGTTGAGGCTCGGTTTATTACTAACACCGCTGAAGGCGAAGTAGAAACGATTCTTTGTCGAGTGCTGCATCGTGAAGGCCGAAGTCGTGCCTACATCAATGATCGAATGGCAACGGTTGCTTCATTGGCTGAGATTGGTGACGAATTGGTCGACATTCATGGTCAGCATGCTCACCAGCGTCTTCTGTCGTTGTCGATGCAGCGTAATTCTCTCGACCAATTCGGAAATGTAAGCACTATTGAACTGCAATATGCTCGCGAAGCAGTAACCCACATTGATGCCAATCTGGCAGCACTCGGTGGTGACGAGAAGTCACGAGTGCGCGAAATAGATCTTTTGCAATTTCAATGTGACGAGATTGAATCAAGTCGAATTGCGAACCCTGATGAAGATCTTGCATTGTCTCAGGAAGAAGACAAGTTGACTGACGTTGTGCGTCACCAAGAGTCACTTCAAAAGATCGTGTCTCTGCTGTCAGACGATGGCGCAGTGGTTGATCTTCTCGGTGAGGCAGTCTCGGCTATGGCGCCGGTTGCCTCTTTGCCGGCATTGTCTGAACGGCTTCGGTCACTAGCGGCAGAAGCAAAGGATGTAGCGGACACGGTTCGAGATGCAGCCGAAGGGTCCGAACATGACCCGGCCCGCCTCGAAGAGATTCGATTGCGCAGGCAATCTCTTCGTGATCTGATGCGAAAGTACGGAGATTCATTGTCTGACGTGATGGCGTTTGGGGCAGAGGCCCGAGAGCGGCTCAATGAGTTACTCGGATACGCAGAACGGGTAAGCGAGTTGGAAAAGGCAAAGGCTGTGGCTCTGCGCGATCTCGCGAAATGCCAAAAGGAAGTCGGGAATGCCAGGCGGGAGGTAGCTCCAAAACTCGCCACCGCTGTGCAGAAGAGACTGCGTCAACTTGCTCTGCCTAATGCGACAGTCCAAGTGGCGGTCGGAGACATTGACTCTGACCCTGCTGGTGAGTCAGTGGTATTCATGCTCGCTGCAAACCCAGGTAGCGCTCCCCAGCCGATTGCAAAAGTTGCAAGCGGGGGAGAATTGGCCAGAGTCATGCTTGCGCTCCGGCTAGTTCTTACGGGCGACCCTGCAACCATGGTTTTCGACGAAGTTGACGCAGGTATTGGCGGTGAAGCCGCAGTTGCAGTTGCCACTGCATTGCGCGAACTTGGCAACGATCATCAAGTCATAGCGGTTACCCACCTGGCTCAAGTAGCAGCATCGGCTCATGGCCAGGTTGCTGTCTCGAAATCAGTCAAGGGCGGGAAAACTTTTGGAGCAGCAACTCGTGTGGCTGAGAATGAGCGAGCGACGGAAATTGCCCGAATGCTTTCCGGTGGAGTGGCTGATGAATCTGCCAATGCCCATGCTCGTGACCTTCTCGAGAAGCTAGGCGGGCAAAAGAAGCGTTCTCAGCGTTCCTCGTAGCGGTTTCACTCTGGGGGGCTCTGACCGATTAGGCTGTTCTTCCGTTAGCAATTACGTCGGCGGGAGTCTCAATGCCAAAGCACATATTCGTGACAGGTGGCGTTGCAAGTTCCCTCGGTAAGGGTCTCACTGCTTCTTCTCTAGGTCGTTTGCTGAAGATGCGTGGACTACGCGTCACAATGCAAAAACTTGACCCGTACATCAACGTTGACCCTGGCACCATGAACCCTTTTGAGCATGGCGAAGTGTTTGTGACTGACGATGGTGGAGAGACTGACCTTGACCTTGGGCACTACGAACGCTTCATTGACGAGAACCTCACTCGCAGTTCAAATGCCACAACTGGTTCCATTTATCAGGCGGTTCTTGCTGCTGAACGCCGCGGCGATTACTTAGGAAAAACCGTTCAAGTTATTCCTCACATCACTGATGAGATCAAACGACGAATTCGTCGCATCGCCACTGATGATACCGATGTGGTTATTACTGAAGTTGGCGGAACAGTCGGAGACATTGAGATCCTCCCATTCCTTGAGGCCATTCGACAGTTTCGCAATGAGGCCGGCCGCGACAATGTTTGCTACCTACACGTCACGCTCGTGCCATTCATTGGTCCGAGTGGTGAGCAAAAAACAAAGCCAACCCAACACAGCGTTACAGAATTGCGTTCGCGGGGTATTCAGCCCGATGTCATCGTGTGCCGAAGTGAAGAGCCGCTGAGTAGCGGTTTGAAGCGCAAGATCTCACACATGTGCGACGTTGACACGAATGCTGTTATCAACGCAGCAGATGTTGGCAACATTTATGAACTTCCGTTAGTGCTTCATGATGAAGGTCTCGACACTGTTGTGTGCGATATTTTGCGCCTCGATAGCGCTGTTGATCTTTCTTCATGGGAAAAGCTGGTTGCACAAGTTGATGCATCTGTTAAGCCAGTGAAGATTGGGCTCATCGGAAAATATGTTGAGCTTCAAGATGCGTACCTGTCCGTGGTTGAGAGTTTGAAGCATGCTGGTTTCCATCACGGAGCCAAAGTGGAGATTGATTGGATTCAAGCGGAAGACGTTGAAGGTCTTCTTGCGTCTGGTCGCCTTGATGCGCTCGACGGAATGGTGATTCCAGGCGGATTCGGTCCTCGAGGTATTGAAGGAAAGATTGCTGCTGCGGCATATTCACGCGAGAATCTCGTGCCGTGTTTGGGGCTGTGTCTCGGAATGCAAGTAATGACTATTGAATATGCTCGACATGTTCTTGGTATGGCTGATGCGAACAGCACTGAATTTGATCCATCGACCACTCATCCTGTTATTGACTTAATGGTCGATCAGCGCGACGTCACCATGAAGGGCGGCACGATGCGTCTTGGTGCGTATTACGCGGTTCTACAGCCTGGTACAAAGGTTGCAGAGGCGTACGGCGAAACTGTGGTCAGTGAGCGTCACCGTCATCGTTACGAATTTAATTATAACTTTCATTCACGTTTTGAAGAGAGTGGTTTTTTGTGCAGCGGCACTTCTCCAGATAAGCGTCTTGTTGAATTCATTGAAATGGAGAACCATCCTTATTGGGTCGGCACGCAGGCGCATCCAGAATTCAAGAGCCGTCCAGATCGCCCTCATCCATTGTTTAGAGAACTTATTGCGGCGTCGTTGGTCAATCGCGAGAAGCGGCTTGCCCGTGGCGCTAGTGCCACAGTTGCTCAATCAGCCTGAATGAGATCGTGAACCAGAGCGACCATAAAGGTTTCGTAACAACTGCTCTTGACGTTGTTCATTCGTGGGCGATGTTTCGCCTTCTGAAACGCACAATTCGAGGGCCACGTGGTGATGTTTTCGAACGCACGTATGTAAGTACCCCAGGTGCTGTGGGCGTTGTCGCCTTGACCCCTGACAATCAGATCATTCTCGTGTCTCAGTACAGATCTTCATTTGATGACTATGTGTTGGAGATACCAGCGGGAATGCGGGATGTAGTCGGGGAAGACCCTTCTCGTACTGCATGGAGAGAACTTGCAGAAGAGACGGGCTACGTACCGAAGACCGTTGAGTACTTGGGTTCGTGTCTTTCATCCCCGGGTGTGACTGATTCAGTTCTTGAACTGTTTATTGCTCGTGATGTCGTTGCGGGTGGTTCTACACCTGAAGGACCAGAAGAGCAGGAAATGCAGGTTCTGGTAATCCCATTTTCCGAGGCATTGTCAATGGTGGATCGTGGAGAACTGACCGACGCAAAGAGCGCCGTTGGAATCTTGTTGGCAGCTCGACGTTTTCATGATCTCGGATTATGAACAATGACAAAGAGTTCCACCACCGAACGCGATGAACAACTCGTTGAGGAGTTTCTTCGCTGGATGGCGGTAGAGCGCGGGCGCGCGGCAAATACAATTTCTAACTACCGTCGGGACTTGATCCGTTACGTTGCGTTTCTTGGGGCTGCTAACAAGAGTCTTCTCACTGCTCGTGAGGCAGATGTTGAAGAGTATGTGCGAGTGCTGCAATCTTCTGGCGATGCAAACGCAAGTACTGCACGACGACTTGCAGCTATTCGTATGATGCACAATTTCTTGTTGGTTGAAGAGCGTAGAAGAGATAATCCAACATCTCGCATCGAAGGCGTGAAAGTTCCAGGTGGTGTTCCAAAGCCGCTCAGTCTTGATGAGGTGAATGCACTCTTGGAAGTAATGGTGGGTGATTCAGCAGCCGAAATGCGCGATCGGGCTCTGGTCGAGTTTCTCTATGCGACAGGTGCGCGAATTTCTGAAGCGTGTGACTTGAATCTTGATGATCTGGACCTGTCCTCTCGTGTCGTTCGTCTATTTGGAAAAGGATCTAAAGAGCGCGTTGTGCCCTTTGGCCGAATAGCTGAGGAACGGCTTCGGGAGTACATCGGAAGTGCTGGCAGGGCGCAACTCGTTCCCGAAGTGTGGGCGCGGGGAACTGACCGAGATGCGGTTTTTCTAACCAATCGGGGGAAGCGCCTCAATCGACAGAAGGCCTGGCACGTTGTGCGTGACGCGGGATTACGAGCTGGGATCTCCCGAGAGCTTTCGCCTCATGTTCTGCGCCATTCGTGTGCAACCCACATGCTTGAACATGGCGCAGACCTGCGAATCGTCCAGGAGATGTTGGGTCACGCGACAATCTCTACTACTCAGATTTATACCAAAGTTTCCACTGATCGTTTGTGGGCTGTTTATCGTGATGCGCATCCAAGGGCTGTCGGATGAAGTTGACACATTTAGTAAAGCGGGCACTGAGTTCTTTATCCAACCGGCCACCGAGCCCACATGATGTAGCAATTGTTTCGGAAGTGTTGAATACTGCTGAGTTTGCTGTGTGGTCTGAGATGCAATACCGCGATCAACGTCACAGCATTGTTGTCCTGAATCGATTTGATGCGTTGGTGCCTGGGGCAGTTACTGCTGAAAGGGCGGCTGCGTTATTGCATGATGTTGGCAAAAACGTTTCCGGAATCGGCTTCTTATTCCGAATCGTGGCGACCGTGGTTGGGCCGAGGGGACAGCGCTTCAGTGAATATCACAATCATGAACGTCTTGGTGCAGACCTAACGCGTTCCATCAGTGATCCTCGCACTGTCGCACTAATCGGAGGTTCCACCAACGATGAGGTGTCGCGGCTTCTACAAGCTGCAGACGACATTTAGATTCGTGGAAGTAGGCCTATTGCAGAGTGGGCTCTTTGTAATGTCACAGCAGCGACATTACGTGCTCTTTCGTTTCCGATTGATAGAAGACGAGCTAGTTCGCCCTTGTCTCGCATGAGTTCTTGAAAACGTGTGCGAATTGGCTCGACAACTGCAATAACGGCATCACCAGTGTCTGACTTGAGCGCACCGTATTGCGAATACTGATTGACCAATTCTTCAACAGGCTTGCCGGTCGATGCAGACAAAATATCAAGAAGGTTTGAGATGCCTGGTTTGTTTGTGATGTCGTATTTCACTTCACCGTCAGAATCGGTGACTGCGCGTTTGAATTTCTTGGAGATAGCCGCATTGTCATCAAGCATGTACACAAGTCCACTTTCACTTGTTGCTGACTTCGACATTTTTGATGTGGGGTCTTGCAAGTCCATCACACGAGCTCCGGCCTTCGGATGCACGGCCTTTGGTAAAACAAATGTGTCTCCGAATCGGTGATTGAAGCGAACAGCTATATCACGGGTGATTTCGATGTGTTGACGCTGATCATCACCAACTGGAACTTCGTCAGCGTCGTACAACAAAATGTCTGCAGCTTGTAATGCCGGATATGTAAACAGGCCTGCTGATACAAACTCCGCTTCACGTCGGGCAGATTTGTCCTTGAATTGAGTCATACGACTTAGTTCGCCGTACGAGACTGTGCACTCCATGATCCAGGCCAATTCTGTGTGCTCATGAATATGGCTCTGTACAAAAACAGTGGCAACGTCAGGGTCTAGACCACACGCGAAGAGCAAGGCTGCTAGTTCAATGGTTTGTGTGCCGATAAGCCCTGGTGTGTCGATGACAGTGAGGGCGTGGAGGTCGACAATTCCGTGGAAAACGTCTCCGTCATGCTGTCCTGAGACCCAATTAACGAGGGCACCCAAATAGTTGCCGAGGTGCACGGACCCGGTGGGCTGAATACAAGATAGAACACGTGGCACGCTCAAAATCTAGTTGCTGTGCAAGGAATCTACGTGGTCAATTGCCGACCTAGGTGGTCCTGGCAAGTACGCTGGGATGGTGGCAATTGATGTAGCGACCCCCGTGTACGAGGGACCTTTCGACCTATTGCTCCATCTCATTTTGCGTGAAGAGGTGGATATTCACGAGATCAGTCTTTCAACCATCGTGGATGCCTACCTGGCTGAATTGTTGAAGATGAAGGAACTGGATCTAGAGGTCGCGACTGAGTTTCTTCTGATTGCAGCCACATTGATCGAATTGAAGACTCGTCGATTGTTGCCAGGGCGCGAGGCGGTTGACCTTGACGATGAGTTGGCGCTGTGGGAAGAGCGCGATTTGTTGCTTGCTCGGCTTCTCGAGTGCAAGACCTTCAAAGATGTAGCAAAGATTCTCGCGACTTTCGTCGACGATGCTGACAGGGTCTACGGACGAGCAGTTGGTCCGGATGAACGATTCTCGGATGTCGCGCCTGACTTATTAGAGGGATTGACAATCGAGAAACTCGAGCGCGGTTTCATCAGTGCTATTACGCCTCGTAAACGTGATGAGTTGAGTCTGTATCACATTTCGCCGATCAGGTTTACTGTGGCTGAAGCAGTTGAAGAATTGATGGAAGATATTGCCCGAGTAGGAAGTACTTCTTTCCGTGCTCTGACCACTGGTCTCGTAGAGCGTCTCGAAATAGTGGTTCGCTTTCTTGCGATTCTTGAAATGTATAAACAGGGTTTTATTGAGCTAGATCAAGTTGATCGTTTTGGTGACATTACGGTGCTGTGGACTGGTATCGGTACTGGAAACGAAAGTATGGCGGAGATCGATTCTTATGAAGGATGACGTGACGACAGAGACAGTTCGGGCTATCGAGGCAATAGTCCTTGTAGCTCATGAGCCTGTGCCGACAGACCTCATTGCGCAACTACTGGAAATACCTGCAACAACAGTTGACGAAGTGTGTGGCCGTTTGGCTGATACCTATGAAGAGGCTGGCCACGGCTTTCAATTGGCCAAAGTTGCGGGCGGATGGCGTTTCCAAACTCATCCTGATCTCGCGCCATATGTAGAGCGTTTCATTCTCGATGGTCAACGCGCGCGTCTTTCAGGTGCAGCGCTTGAAACGCTTGCCATCATTGCGTACAAGCAGCCAATTTCACGTTTACAAATTGCATCCATTCGCGGAGTTGATCCCGACTCGGTGTTGCGAACACTGCATGGTCGTGCGTACGTGGCACCAGTGTCACGAGATAACGGTCCAGGCCAGGCTGTGCTGTGGGGAACCACACAACTGTTCTTAGAGAAGTTGGGTATTGCGTCTTTGAAAGATCTTCCAGCTATTGCTTCTTTTGTACCCGATGCATCCCTTGTCGAAGCGTTAGAGAAAACGCTATTGATCGAGGCGGACTCTATTTCTGAACCGAGCGAAGGCGCGTAATGTCGTCCTTCACCCCGCCGGGAGGCGCGGTTCCTGAACCACCGTTATGGGAACAGATTGCCGACGGAGCGCTTGCGGATGGCGAGCGTTTGCAAAAAGTCTTGGCGCGTGCTGGATTCGGTTCTCGTCGTGTTTGCGAGAACTTGATAGAAGATGGTCGCGTCGATGTCAATGGTGACGTAGCAGTACTCGGTCGTCGCGTGAATGTAGACACCGACATTATTGAAGTTGATGGTGCACCTGTTGGAGTACTTCCAGGCCTCGTGTATTACTTGTTGAACAAGCCAGAAGGCGTCGTAACAACGATGGTTGACACACATGGCCGAGAGACTGTTCTTGACTTCGTGCCGTCGGAACCACGTGTGTTCTCGGTTGGACGATTGGATATCGATACAACGGGCTTATTGATCTTGACGAACGATGGCCAATTGACTCAGTTTCTCACGCATCCGAGTCACGGTGTTGAAAAAGAATACATAGCCGAAGTTGAGTGCGGCACAAATGGTGTACCGAACGGCGTTTTACGTCATCTTCGCGATGGAGTCGATTTGGAAGACGGCATGACCGCTCCTGCCGAAGTAGGTCAACCAGAGCCGGGTGTGCTGCGAATAGTGATCCATGAGGGTCGCAATCGCCAAGTTCGAAGAATGTGTGAAGAAGTGGGTCACCCAGTGATTCGACTTGTACGTACACGTATCGGACCTCTGCGTGATACAAAATTGGCGCCTGGGCAATGGCGCGAATTGACTATTGAAGAAGTTCGCCAATTATCTAGCGCAGTTGACTTAGACGGTACGGATACGGTGTGGGAATGAGCGCAGACGCGACAACGAGGAAGAAGGCGAACGTATTTGGCCTTGGCCTGATTGGTGGCTCACTTGCGCTTGCATTGGCTGATGCTGGCTATGACGTCGGCGGGCATGACTCTGATAAGTCAAAGATTGACGTTGCGCTAGAGCGCGAGATTATTGCGTTTCCTGGTCTGTACTCCGATGCCGAGGTGACGTTTGTTGCAACCCCAGTTGGAATATTGGCTGATGCGGTGACAGAGTCATTGGCGTTAACAACTGGTGTGGTCACCGACGTTGGTTCAGTCAAAACCGCTATTTCTTCACTAGTGACAGACCCTCGATTCGTCCCAGGTCATCCGATGGCCGGATCTGAGTTGGATGGCTTAGACGGGGCAGATGCATCAATGTTTGCTGGTGCGGTGTGGGTGTTGACCCCGACAGTTCATTCTTCTGATACCGCATTTGCAGTGGTTGCAGGACTGGTGGCGAAGTTCGGAGCAGAGATTGTTGCAATGGATGCAGTTCAGCATGATGATCTGGTGGCGGTCGTCAGTCATGTTCCTCACCTGGCGGCGGCAACGTTGATGCGCATTGCTGATAATCGCTCAGAGGAACACATGGCCTTGCTGCGACTTGCAGCTGGTGGTTTTCGTGACATGACACGCATTGCATCTGGTCGTCCAGGAATTTGGCTCGATATTTGTGAACAAAACAAGGCATCGATTGTGCGCGGTTTAGACGCCCTAATTCTTGGACTAACAGACATGCGTGATGTCGTTGCATCTTCTGACCGAGAAGGTTTGTTGTCGCGTCTAGAACAGGCGAGACGCGCACGTATGAACTTGCCGACCGGTGCTGGAGCAGTTGAAGATTTGGTAGAGGTACGTATTCCGATCCCCGACCGCCCCGGTGCAGCAGCTGATGTATTTACATTGTCTGGTGAACTTGGGGTCAATATCTACGACTTTGAAGTTGTTCATTCAGCTGAAGGTGACCGCGGAATCATGGTGACAGTTGTACGTGCCGAACACGCAGAGGTCTTTAGGGGCGGGTTGCTGGCCCGTGGATTTCGTCCGGCTATCCAGCCACTGTCGTGACATCGCTTGTCTTGGGTCCGCCTGTCGGACCAATCGATGCGGTCATTTCGGTTCCCGGTTCGAAAAGCATTGCTAATCGTGCTTTGGTGTGCGCAATGTTGTCAAAAGAAGCCTCACGAATTTCAGGTATTCCATCAGGCGATGATGCACAAGTCGTGTTGGACGTTATTCGAGATTCTGGGCGGTCGGTAACGAATCTTGGTAACGAAGTCATCATCGGTGAGACCTCCACACTCAAGTTTCCAGGGATTATCGATGCGGTCCTTGCTGGGACATCATCTCGATTTCTTACCGCAGTTGCTGCATTATTTGAATCGACCACAATTATTGATGGTGCGGCCGTGTTGCGCAGTCGTCCTATGGCGGATTTGCACAACGCTTTATCGTCGCTGGGTGCAGAGGTTTCTCATCTCGGTGAAGTAGGTCATCTACCAGTCGCTATCTCTCGCGGATCATTGTCAGGCGGCGAGATTCACATCGCTGGCAATGTTTCAAGTCAATTCATTTCTGCATTGATGTTGATAGGACCAATGCTGGATGTGGGTCTGGTCATACATGTTGATGGTCCTCTCGTCTCTCGTTCGTACGTTGAAATGACGGCACATGTCATGCGGTCATTCGGAGCTTCTGTTGTGCTCGATGACTCATCTATCACTGTAAGTACTGGTGCATACGACGGACGCAACTATTCGATTGAGCCTGATTATTCATCCGCTGCATTTCCTCTCGTGGCAGTCGCTCTACGTGAAGGTCGCGTTGTTATTCCCGGCCTCGCATCATCATCACTGCAAGGCGATTCAGAAATTGTTTCCATTCTGCAAAAGATGGGATTGTCCTGTGTCACTAGTGGCTCGGATGTCTCAGTATCTCGCCTGGTAACAACAGCGGTCTTGCCCCTTGTGATGGATATGTCCGATTGCTCTGATTTGGTTCCGGCAGTCGCGGTTGCGTGTTGCATGGCGTCGGGCGAGAGCGTCCTCTCTGGCATCGGATTCATTCGAAAGAAGGAAAGCGACAGGCTCGGAGACCTAGCTAATGAGTTGAATCGGGCGGGTGGCAATGTGACTGTGGAAGAAGACGGGATACGAATTGTTGGTCCGTGCTCATGGAATTCTGTTGTCTTTGATAGTCATCATGATCACCGTATGGCGATGGCGCTCTCTCTGTTGTCGTTGTGTGCTCCCGGGGTAGAAGTTGCGAACCCTGACGTAGTGACAAAGAGTTGGCCATCCTTCTTCATTGACATGGTGCCAATCCTCGGCGCAAATGACATGGGCAACTAGCCTGTGGAAATGAACGTTACGGTTGCTGCCTTTGATGTGGACAACACTCTGACTGTGCGCGATTGTGTGGTGCCATTTATGAAATCGGTTGGTGGTACTCGACGACTAATAAAAGTGGTGCTGTCTGATTTGGGATCAACTTTTCACAGTGTCAGACGTCGAGATCGTGATGCTCTCAAGTCCAAATTTGTAGAAGGCATCTTTTCAGGCAAGGCCATCGACGAAGTCGAAGCTCTCGGAGTTCAATTCGCATCCAAGGTGGCAGATCGCTGGTTGCGTGGTGACGTTGCAACACGTATGCGTTGGCATCAAGAGCAAGGTCATGTTGTTATTCTCGTATCGGCGTCCTTGGGTGCCTATTTGCACCCGTTAGGTGACCTTCTCGAAGTGGATGCTGTTTTGTGTACTGAACTAGAGGACAAAGATGGCCTACTCACTGGCAAGTTGGTAGGGCAGAATTGTCGAGGAAAAGAAAAGGCTTCACGCGTTCTTGCGTGGTGCCAGGATTCCGGAATAACGGCTGATGACCTGGTGTACGCCTATGGTGATTCGTCAGGAGATACTGAATTGCTAGAACTGTTTTCAGAACCAACTTGGGTAAACGATCTTGACCTCATGGTGTTGGTCGCATGATTCTTGCGTGCATTAAAGAGGCTCGTCCGTCTCAGTGGACTAAAAATGTCCTTGTCTTTGCTGCACCCGCGGCGCTTGGTGTTCTTAATGAATGGTCCTCGCTTGGTAAGACTCTCGTGGTCTTCGCAGCTTTCTGCATGGTTGCTAGTGGTACGTACTACTGGAACGACATCATGGATGTCGAGCAAGATCGACAACACCCGAAGAAGCGAAATCGTCCCATAGCAAGTGGCGCTGTGCCTCTTTCAGTGGCACGAATCATTGGTTCAATTCTTTTAATTAGTGGCCCAGTGCTTGGCTACGTTGTGCGTCCAGCCGCTGGAGGAATCATTGCCTTGTACGCGGGCCTCACAATTGGCTACAGCACATGGTGGAAGCATGTTCCACTGCTTGATTTGTCACTAGTGGCCAGTGGTTTTGTGCTTCGTGCCATGGTGGGAGCAGCTGCGACTCAAACGCCGATGTCCATGTGGTTTGTTCTGTGCATCACCTTTGGTTCGTTTTTTATTGTGACCGGAAAACGTTTCGCAGAATTGCTGGAGCTAGGGGAACAGGCAACAGTTACTCGTACATCATTGAAGTCGTACACGCTTGTTTACTTACGACAATTGTTAGTTGTCTCATGTACTGCAACAGTTGTGACATATTGCATGTGGGCTTTTGAGAATGCCGCAATCGCACATGAATCCATTCCGTTTCATGGTTTGTCGATTGTTCCCATGGTGCTCGCTTTACTGCGATATCTATTGGTATTGGAAAATGGCGGCGGCGGCGCTCCCGAAGAAGTGTTTTTCAACGATCGTTGGATACAGGCCTATGGCGCTGTGTGGACCATCGTGTACGGTCTAGCGGTCTACGCCTCGTAAAGAACCGGGCATTGACCTCTGTTGAATGAGGGCACCGTCTAGAATTTGACCCATGGTTATGCAGCGTTTATCAGGGTGGGGTCGTACTGCCTGGACTGTTGCTGATCTCGTTCACACGACAGAGGTGGATGTCGTGCGATCAACTCTTGGTACAGCAGGAGAGCGCGGGGTGATTTCTCGAGGCCTTGGTCGCTCGTACGGTGCTGCCGCCCAGAATGCCGGCGGAATTGTTCTTGAAATGACGTCTGAAAATGACCCAATGGGTATTGATGCAGACTTTGATCCGATGTCCGGTCTTCTCACCGTGGCTGCGAGTGTCAGCATCGACGCAATTCTGCGCATGTGTGTCCCGCAAGGTTGGTTCATTCCCGTTACTCCTGGCACAAGATTTGTCACTGTGGGTGGGGCTATTGCCTCGGACATTCACGGCAAAAATCATCACATCGACGGAAGTTTCGGACAACATGTGCGCTCGTTGACGTTGATGTTGTCGAATGGGGAAGTTGTTGAACTTTCACCCAAACAGAATCCGGTGTGGTTTTGGGCGACCGTTGGCGGAATGGGCCTGACCGGAGTCGTTATACGCGCAACTATCGCAATGCTGAAAATTGAGTCTTCACGCGTTGAAGTAGAAACAGTTCGCTTGGAGAACTTTGATGCAGTGTGTGCAGCAATGAGTGCTGACGGTGCAGACGATGACTATCGATATTCAGTGGCCTGGGTTGATTTGCTTGCTACCGGAGCATCAATGGGCCGCGGAGTATTAACTCGTGGCGATCATGCGGCAGCCAGCAAAGTCGACAATAAGGATCCTCTTGCCTATGACCCTCGTTTGAATGTTTCTGCGCCAGGATGGGTCCCGAACGGTCTTTTGAATAAGTGGTCGATTAAGGCATTTAATGAAGCGTGGTACCGCAAGGCGCCAGCAAAGAGCCACATTGGACTTGAATCGATACCCGCGTTCTTTCATCCTCTTGATGGGGTTAATCGTTGGAACCGTCTGTATGGAAAGCAAGGCTTCATTCAGTATCAATTCATAGTTCCACTTGATCGAACTGATGTGCTTCGCAAAGTGATTGAGAAATTCTCTGGCGCAGGTGTTGCTTCCTTCCTTGCTGTGTTGAAGAGAATGGGGCCGCAGAATGCTGCACCTATGTCTTTCCCCACAGAAGGTTGGACATTGACCCTTGACATGGCCGCTGGTATTTCTGGTCTAGCTGAATTGCTGTCAGAGGTTGACTCCCTTGTGTTGGATGCGGGCGGGCGTCACTACTTGGCGAAAGATTCGCATGTTTCTGCATCAGCAGTGCGTAGGGGATATCCACGTATCGACGAATGGATGAGCATTCAAGAGGAAATGGATCCGATTGGTTTATGGCGTAGCGATTTGTCGCGCCGTTTGGGATTAGTAGATCACAGGAGATCGTTATGAAAAATGGTGTAGGTGTTGCACAAAATGTTGTCTTATTTGGCGGTACAAGCGAAATTGGACAAGCAATTATTCAAAAAATCGTGAAGCCAGGCGTGTCCCACGTTGTTCTCGTCAGTCGTGATATTGATGCAGCGGATATGCAGATCTCTGAAGTTGCAGAGAGGTACCCGGATCTTGAAGTTCATCATGTGCGCTTCAATGCTGAAGACGCCGCTTCAATGGTGCACGTAGTCGCCGAAGTGGTTCAGCAAGTTGGCGATATAGATGTTGCTGTTATCGCTCAGGGTCTATTGCAAGAAGGCGTGGACTACTACGCGAATCCTGCTGCATTAGTTCCGGTCGCGGATGTGAACTTCACAGGCACCATGGTGCTCATGTATGCACTGGCTGCTCAGATGCGCCTACAGGGTTACGGAAAAATGGTTTTACTTTCATCGGTTGCTGGCGAGAGAGTGCGCAAAGGAAATTCTGCATACGGCGCAACGAAGGCCGGCATTGACGGGTTTGCATTGGCCCTGGATCATGAACTTGTTGGTTCTGGTGTTTCAGTTTTGGTCGTACGCCCCGGTTTTGTAACAACGAAGATGACTAAAGGAATGGACAAGGCGCCATTTTCTACTGATGCAGACGCAGTAGCTTCTGCAGTTGAGAAGGCAATCGGAACATCTAAAACGGTGATATGGGTTCCAGGGTTACTTCAGTACATGTTCCTGATTTTGAAGAACTTGCCAACTGTCGTGTGGCGCCGCCTGCCGCTGTGATGCTTTAGGGAATCGCGCCTCTGACGCCGTAGATGCCCATCACTGTTACCAATCCGCCAACCATGACCATCACGACAAGAGGCCACCACTTATCTTCGTCATCTCGCAACGCGCGAGCTACAGGGAAAAATAGTGGGAATGCTGTAAACAAGAACCGTGGACGTGCTGTCACCGTGGCGGGAATCAGCATCAGTGCCAGCACGACAGCGGTGTATGACCAGTAGATGAGATTCATCTTGTATTTGCGTCCCATATATAGAGCTATCAACATGGCGCCGACGCTTGCGGCTGTAAGTACAGATGTTGGTGAACTCACCGGGTGGATGAAAAAATCAACAGTGCGCTGTACTGCCGTGGCTCCGAAACTAGTGCCCTCTTGCCATGCTTCACGTTGAACGCGAAACCAAGCCCCATCTTCACCGGTATGCATGCGAAGGAACCACATAAATCCTAGAAATCCGAGAGGCGAGAGAGCCGGAGCAATGAGTGATCGCCATTCACGGTCATTGCGAATGGCCAATAGAGATGCAACGGCGCACGCCGCGACTAAGGCAACTCCATTGGGACGTGTGGCGGTTGCCATGGCAGCCAATATCCCAGCCCATAGCCAGTGTTTGTCTCGTAGTGCTATGAAGCACAGCGCAACAATGGTGAGCATGAGTGCTTCTGAGTACGCCATGCTGAGTACGAAGCTGCCGGGGAATAGAGCAATAAGAATCATTGCCTTCTCCGCAGTTTTTATGTCGAAGAGTCCGCGGCACAGATAACCGGCAAGGAAAACGAAACATGCTCCAAGGATGATGTTGATAGCGAGAGCAACGCTGACTGGACCACCAGGAATCACAACATCGAAGTAATGCACGAGACGGGGATACATAGGGAAGAAAGCTGCACGCGCATCGGAAACGAAGTACGTCACATTGGGCATGATGTGATGCGGATATCCCTCGCGTACGACATCGAGGTACCAGTGGCCATCCCAGCTGTCGAGAATTGCGGCAAGCCCACTGAGGCCATTTGCTGGTTCGACGTCATTTGAACGATCAACGACGGCTTGTGCTGCAACTGCTATCGCTGCACCCATCACTACGAACAACCGTGACAATAAATAGACGAGTCCGGCTTTGCGAAGTGTCCGACCCCACGGATCTGTTGAAGGGGGGATATGAAGGCGGCGAGAAAGCGAAGTGGTTGTCATAGGTTCCTGAAACGGGTCAATCCATTATTGCCTATGGGGGTGCTGGGCGCTGTGCATTGCGGAACGGTCCGTATGGGCTCTTGGGTTTGAAAAGTGACACGATTACATATGGCTGAAATCGAACTGACATATCCACGCGAGGGCATTGCTCTGGTCACTATGAATCGCCCGGACAAGCTAAACGCAATGACATCTACAATGGTCGAGTCGCTTCATGACACGTTTTCGTTAATCGGTCGTTCGCGTGACATTCGTGTTGTCGTTCTCACTGGCCAAGGCCGGGGTTTCTGCGCCGGACTTGACCTTGGCGGCTATGGAGAAGCGCCTGGCTTCGAGTGGAACGGCAGTGTCGAGAAAGGATTTGCTGTTCAGAAGCACATCGCCTCTCTCATTCCGAAGATGAGATCAATTCCTCAACCAATAATCTCGGCCGTTAATGGACCGGCTGCCGGAGGCGGATTTGCCTTGGTTCTCGGTTCTGACCTTCGGATGTGTTCAGAATCAGCACGTTTCAACGCTGCCTTTATACGAATTGGGCTGTCGGCGTGCGATATCGGAACAAGCTGGCTGCTCCCTCGACTCATCGGTGCAGCCCGCGCGCACGAAATCATGTTGACAGGTCGACTATTTGGTGCTGAGGAGGCATTGCGCATTGGGCTAGTGACAGAAGTCCTGCCGCCCGACGTATTGCTAGATGCTGCATACGTGAAGGCTCAAGAGATCATGCTCAACAGCCCCATAGGTGTAGCTCTCACAAAAGAAGGCATGTGGGCATCTCTGGAGATACCTGGACTACAGGCGGCCATTGACATGGAGAATCGTCAGCAGATAATGGCAAGTTTCTCTGACGATGCGCGAGAGACTCAGCGAGCCAAGCGTGAAGGTAGGCCTCCTGTCTATCGAGCGTGAGCGTCCTTAACTTTTTGTTTCGTTGTTTCACGGAATCGGTGTTGTCCCACCGTTGCGACTAGTTTTGTCTCGTGAGCGAACGTGAAATCATGTCCTGGGAAATATTTGGTGAAGCGAGCCGCGAGCTAGCTACCAGTGTCGCCGAAGGGGGATATGAGCCGGACATTATTTTGGCTATTGCACGTGGTGGCCTACTTGCCGCCGGTGCACTTGGTTACGCATTGGCTGTAAAGAATCTTTACACAATGAATGTTGAGTTCTACACAGGAGTTGACGAGCGTCTTCCTGTCCCGATGATTCTTCCTCCAGTGCCAGACCTCGTTGAATTGCGTTTCGCACGCGTTCTGATCGTCGATGACGTTGCCGATACCGGACACACACTCAAAATTGTCCAAGACTTTTTCAAGGGTCGAGTGAAAGAGGTTCGTTCAGCAGTGTTGTACGAAAAGTCGCACTCGGTTGTTCAATGCGAATATGTCTGGAAGCACACTGATCTGTGGATCAACTTCCCTTGGAGTGACAAGGATCCAGTCGTTAAGCGTTCTGGAATTGTGAAAGACGCCTAAGCGTCAACCCATTTCTTTAATGATGGTCAGTGCTGCATTGCGGCCACTTGACCCCCATACGCCAGCACCAGGAAATGTGGCTGCCCCTGTGAGGTAGAGACCCTTAATTGGTGTGTGATATCTGGTGAGTTCTGGTGTGGTTCCCATAAACGCTGCCAACGGTCCGCCACCAAAACTAAGAGCATGACCCTTTGGTAAATGGAATTGTGATTCGTAATCGACTGGGGTCAATACGCGCCATTGGTCTATTGAGTCCATAAATCCGGGTTGAACTAACGATGCGAACTGGCGTAACCAACGTTCTGGTTCGTCGCGTGATTCCCAACCATCAACAAATGAATATGGGGTGTATAACGCTTCAAGACTGAACACGCTTTTCCCTGCTGGAGCAATGGTGTTGTCGATATTAGAGGGGGTGTTTGCAAGCAAGGCCATTCGTGGCATCGTTTTTCCATCGCGCATCAATTGTGAGCCGCGATGAAGCTCTGCCAGCGAAGGGCTAACGATGACAGTTGAGCCAGTGGATTGAAGACCGTTTAGAGAATCAGTAAATGCATTAAACAGCGGCGGTGTATTGGTGATTGCATCAATCTTCGATTCGTATCCTTCGCCTGCGGCGTGGCTCTTCCAACGATTGATGAGTGAGTTTGCTTTGGCAGGGGGGTTCTTTAACCATTGGACAAATGTTCGTTGAGGGTCGCACGCTGACACAACTATGCGCGCCGTAACTGTTGCACCGTCACCGGTTTGAACGGCACTGACACGCGACCCTTCACAGATGACTCCAACGACGCGTGTACTCGTGCGTAGGTAGCCACCAGCAGCAAGAAATGATTGTTTCAAAGCCTCAGTCAGCATGCCGCTTCCTCCGACAGGACGACCGAGCGTTCCGACATGTCGCAGTGCGTACGAGATTGCTCCAAGTCCGGTACCGGGTGTTTCTGGTGAAAGCCCCCACACAACAGGTCCCTCGACCATCGCTGGACCAATCACTGCTTCATCGTCAAAGAATTGTCGCATGACGTCTGCTGCAGACATTCTGCTCATACGAAGCATTGCGGCAACCCCTCGACCACCCCTTCGGATCACGGTGGAAAGAAGTGATCCTCGCGTCGGAGGGTTGGCAGCTGCCTCGAGAATTAAGCGGGCTACAGGAATGGCTGTTTGAGCGAATTGTCTGTAACCATCGACTGAGCCCGGATGCGCAATGGCGAGTTCGTCAAGAGTTCTGTCGACGTCGTGCCATAACGGCCAGAATTTCTCAGTGGTCCAGTCGCCATTTATTTGCGGCGGTTCAACATCGATGTACTGAAGCCCGTGCTCAGACAGATTGAGTTCGTCCGCGATCGGCGTGGTGCGAAAGGTGAGATGGTCGCAGTTGCAGATATTGACAGTGGCTCCACCGTATTGTTCGCTGGCAGCTGTGCCCCCAACATCTGAGCGGGCCTCAATAAGCAACGTGGATAATCCGTGTCGTGCAAGATAGGCCGCTGTGACCAAGCCATTGTGGCCGGCCCCAATGACGATGGCGTCAAAGTCGGTATCGGCTCTCTTAGTCACGGTCTCTATTCAAGCACTCAGATAGGTTTGATGCATGGCTTCTTCACGATTACTGGGTGACCTTTCCGCATTGCAACTATCAGCAGAACTTTCGAAAGAATCGATAGTTGTTCTGCCGTTGGGAGCAATAGAGCAACACGGTCCGCACCTGCCCTTGAATACAGACTTTGTGGTGGCAGATGCTGTTTCTAGGGCCGCAGTTGAGAAGTTTGGCGCCGAAACAAATGCGTGGCTGTTGCCGACACTGCCTTTTACAAAGTCAAATGAGCACGCATGGGCTGCAGGCACGATGTGGTTATCTGCGACAACCATGATGGCGGTGATCGACGACATCGGTCGATGCGTTGCGTCTACTCCTGCCAAAAAGATTATGTTCATTAACGGTCACGGAGGCAATAGTGCACTCATGGCAATGATGAACCGTGAGCTGCGGTTGAAGTACGGCCTACAAACTTTCCTTGCTCATCCGCATATGCCAGCGGATCAAGGAGGTTCTTCTGCCGAGTCAGAACTGGGCATGGGAGTTCATGGTGGAGTTGATGAAACATCAGTCATGTTGCACTTGCGTCCCGACCTCGTCGATATGTCACTTGCAGTGCGTCGAGTGCCCGAAGGTCTTGCAAAGAATGAGCAAGTGAAGTTTGGCGGTCGCGTGGCCTTTGGCTGGCTATCAAACGATTTCTTTCCTGAAGGTCATATTGGTGACCCAACTGGAGCGAGTGTTGAATTAGGTGCACGCATGTTCAGCGGTGCGGTTGAATCGCTAGGTACGGCGATGAAGGAAATTAGTCGTTTCGACTTTGGTCGATAAACACAAAAGGGGAGGAGCATTGCTGCCCCTCCCCAATATGTTGTAATTGTTTAACCGAGTTTGATTGCTGGGTTGATGTACTTGTTGGTGACGATGTCGTCAGCCACAAGGCCATCTTTAACTTTTGCACCGGTTGAGGTGAATACTGGAGTTGCGGTTGCAATAAATGCTGTAACGCGATCCATGTCGAATGAACCAAGTGTTCCGTCTGGGCTGTTAGCAATGAGCTTGTCTTCTTGCATCTTTGCTACGGCAGCTTTGGCCTGACCTGCGTCATAGACCCAACCATTGTTGTACTGAGTTACAGCATCAAGGATGATTGCATTAGCAGTATCTGGTGCTGCAACATAATCAAGTGCGGCCTGTTGAATCACAGGTACGAGAGCCTTGAGGCATGAATCGTACTTTGCGATGTTTTCAGGAGTGCCACCCAATGATTGTGCATATGCAGTCCAACCTGCATCGTGAATGTACTGGTACGCGACAGGCTTCATCCAGTCCTTCAGGACGTTCTGGTAGAAGTATGGCTCAGCAGTACCGAAACCCTGTTGGGTGTCTTTTCCGCCTGCAGCAATGAATGACGCAGGAGCGCCGTCATATGTTGCATCCACTTGCTTCTTGTCAAGGATTCCGGTTGCTGTGAAGTAGTCCATGTACGCAGCGCCATCGAAATAGCGAACCTTTGCACCTGTGGCCTTCAAGTCACCAATTGTCTTTACTTCTGGGTACGTAGCTGGGTCCCACATGATGATTTGTGGGTTGATGTTGAACGGCGCAACAACAGCCTGTGTTGGGAAATCAGTTGAGTGAGCAACGGCTTCGTCAGTACTGGTGAAACCAAGAAGAATGCTTGGGTCTTTGTACAGTTCGGCAGTTACTTGGCTGTATCCGATTGCTGGTCCACCAGCACGAACCTCAACCTTTACACCAGTGGTCTTGCCACCGGCCATGAGGTCACCAGTGACACGCAATTTGGCGGTATCGACTGTGTAGCCAGGACCAATAAGTTGGTACAGGTTTCCGTGCTCGGCTTCTGGGTTCCAGTCAGTCTGCAATGAGACGGTTGCTGGGCAGCCTGCGGCGACAAGGTCGACGCCAGTTGCAGCAGCTGCTGTTGTGTCTGAAGCAGCATTGTCACTGCCACCACACGCAGCGAGCGTGAGTGCTGCAATGACTGCAGTTGCTAGTAGTGGTCTTTTCTTCATGGTTAGTTGTTCTCCTGGTAGTTGGTGATGTGTGGGTCAGTGACCCCTAGTGGTGATGTGCCATTTCCCGATGGCTCTACGAGAGACCCATCCGAAAAAGAGGAACACCACCAGACCGAGTGTGCTGGCAAGAATGATTGCTGTGATGAGCTCTGGGCCCCACAAGCGATTTCGATATACATCTATTTGTGCGCCAATACCAACGACGCCACCTTGACGGAAATAGAAGTCTCCGACGACTGCACCGATCACTGCAAGGCCAGCAGAGATGCGAAGACCTACAAAAATATTGGGCAATGCAGCGGGGAATTGCAGCTTGACCAGCCGCGTCCACTTTGAAGCACCCTGCAACGTGAATAACTCATGCTGGCTCTTGTCGGCGGATAAAAGTCCGAACAATGTGTTGCTGACGATCGGGAACATGGCAATGAGCACTACAACAAGCAAACGCTGAGTTTGGGTGCCATCGATGAGAGCGCGAATCAGGGGAGTTAGTGCAAGCACTGGGGCGCTCTGAACGGCTACCAAATATGGCCACGTAGCGCGTTCCAACCAGCGACTAGAACTCATGAGAATTGCCAGGCTCATTCCGATCACAATTGTTATTCCCAGACCGAGTAGCGCAATCTTTGCTGAATCCCAAAGTGACATCAGAATCGGTTGAAGTCCGCGACGCTCACCTGAGTGCCATACAAAGAAACCATCAGTAATTACTTTGTGTGGCGTTGGCAACAGGAATCGTTTTTGTTCAGGTAATACAACGGAAGACAGGAGATACCAAGCACCGATGAAAGCCATGAAGACGACAATTGGTCCGACATAATCAGCGAGCGAAACTCGATCACGTTTCTCATGAATTACTTCATCGACTGGGCTGGTGAGTGCGTTTGAGGAACTCATTCGTGGGCTCCCCGCAGAGCGTGAGATATCTTTCCGCACAATTCAGCAAATTCTGCTTCGTATCGAAGATCGTGGTTACGTGGATACGAAAATGGAACATCGAAAGACGCGATGATCTTTCCGGGGCGCGCCGACATAACGAGAACTTTGGTCGACATATACACAGCCTCAGTAATTGAGTGGGTGATGAAGAGGCCAGCAAATCCCTCATGCTGGAACAGGCGAAGTAGTTCGTCGTTTAAGCGCTCGCGTGTAATTTCGTCAAGCGCTCCGAATGGCTCATCGAATAAGAACACCTTTGGCTTCATTACTAATGAACGCGCCAGCGAGGCACGCATACGCATTCCGCCAGACAATTGGCGAGGGTATTTGTCTTCAAAACCACTGAGGCCGACTAAATCGATCGCCTCTGCGGACAATTGCTGGCGTTCTGATTTAGGAAGTTTGTGCAGCTCTGCAATGAGTTCTACGTTACGTGCAACGGTTCGCCACGGCATGAGTGTCGCATCTTGAAATACGTAACCGATGCTGTCTCGATCAATTGAGCAAGATCCGCCCGTATTTGCCTCGAGGTTAGATGCAATTCGAAGAAGCGTTGACTTGCCACACCCCGATGGGCCAACAACTGTTACGAATTCGCCAGCGTTGATTCCAAAGGAGACATTATCGAGGGCCTTGGTTCCGTCATCGAACGTCATTGAAACGTTGCTAAAAGTCAGGAGAGCGGAAGAGGGTGCTGGTGCGTCACTCATGATGATGGTCTCCGTCGCACTCACTAGGAACAAGATAGAGCATAGTTAGGGTCGCCTGTGTCACGAAAAGGTTTACTTTCTGTTACGAATTTGATTATCAATCACGACGCCGCCATATACAACAATTCTGTCGGGGGGCCCCATCGCAATCGACTCACGAAGGTTAGTCGCTGGTATCGCTGTGAAATCTGCGGGTTCGCCAACTGCGAGAGAGCTTGTGACGCCGTGAATTGCTTTGTGTGCATTCGATGAGATCATCTGCAGGGCCATTGGAGCAGATACCTGAGCAGAAACCATGAGAAGTGATGCGATTTCAAGAGGATCACCCCGGCCCACCAAGTTGAAGGGGTCCTGTAGATTGTCTGCCCCGGCAGCAACGACCACTCCGGCCTGTTGCAGCCTGTGGATAGGGGTGATGGCGCGAGCCGGCTTTGTTGACACTCCACGCTCTTGAAGAAACAGATTTGTCTGGGGCAATGCCGTGATTGTGATTCCGGCTGCGCTCACTTTCGCCGCTATGCGGTCAATGTCGGTTTCAGACCTAGTCGACAACGCCACACAATGGCTCGCGTTCATTTGGTGAGCAAGATTGCTTCGAATCGCTATGTCGGCTAGATGCTCAAGATCGCTCGAATCAAGTCGCATGTTTTCATCGGCATGCAAGTCAAGAGGCAATCCTGATTCAACGGCGAGTTCTACGAGGAATTCCACGGCGCCGCGCGGATCTGGGTCTAAATGTGGACATCCACCGACAACGTCTACTCCAGCCGAAATAGCATCTCGGGCAAGGGCCTGGTGCTCTTTGCCCGCTGTTCCTGTAACTGGCCATTCCAGAAGCATTGCGACTTGAAAATCCATGAAATGGGCACAATTCTTTTTTACTTCCAACAAGGCGAGTACAGACGAGAGACCACCAGAAATGGTTGTGTCAGCGTGAGTTCGAATTGATGTAACCCCATTTTGTGACATCAAATTCACAGCACGGGTGGCTCGTTCGACAATGTCATTGTGAGTGATCGTTGATCGGACTGCTTCCAGGCCGCGAATTGCGCCCATGAGGTCACCATCAGGATTCGAGATGCGATCGGCGAGAAAAGCCTTGTCGAGGTGCGCGTGTGGTTCAACTAGTGACGTTGAAAGGACATAACCGTCAAGGTTGATTGTCTTGTGGCAAATAACAGGCGACTGTGCCGGTATGCCAATCCATGCGATGAGACCGTTGTCTGTCGCTATATCAACAATTGAGCCATCAATCAGTTGGGCATTTGCAAAAAGGATTGACGTTGTCACTACTGATTTACACCAGGGGAGACAGGGAAGGTAATGGTCGACGGTCCATGGTCTCGCCAAGTTTCGGCATCACCTCTTCGGCAACCATGTGCAACTGGTCCTTCATTTCTTGACGAGTGAGACCAGGCAAATCGAAAAAGATAATCAAATGCTTGAGGTCAAGAAGATCTCGCCAAAAACCGATGGTGTCAACTACGTCATCGACGGACCCGATTGCTTGAATCTTTTGGTCAATTGATTCCTGCACTGTTGGGCAATGATCGAATGCAACTTTTGAACCGTCTGGATTGCGATAGCTAGCGAATCTGCCGTATGGAGCAAGGAACCTACAGAACTCATCATGGCCAGGCTTGCCCTTTTTCATCGCTTCCTCACGAGTTATACCGACATGCACATTCAGAACGAGACAACGATCTTCTCCTGGCGCTACTGGCTTACCCATGTCGTCGCGAATCGCTGCGAACTTATTCCATTTATCTAGTTGGCTGTCAGCATTCTGAAGCCAGTAGACAGCTTTGTGTCCGGCGCGAGGTACGTACTCAATGGTTTCTGGCGATGTGACTGGTTGAAAAATATCAATGCTTCTCTGAGGTCGAGGAATGAGCGTGAGGTCATCGACATTTGAACCACGGTCTGGAATGTCGTCGGCTGGCAATGTGAAATGTTCACCTTTGAACGAGAAGCGTTCATTAGTCCATGCACGCTTAATGATCTCAAGCGACTCTTCAAAGATTTGACGGTTGATCTTGTCATGTTCAGCAGACATGTCGTTGTCGCCAGAAGCAACAACGGTTCCAAGGGGCCATGCTTCACGCGGCACGGTGCCGCGTCCGACACCGAATTCCATGCGGCCACCAGTGATGATGTCAGCAATGGCGAAGTCCTCAGCAAGACGTAATGGATTCCATTGTGGAACGACATTGAACATCTGTCCTAGTCTCAAATTTTTGGTTTGGCTGGCGAGGTGTTGACCAAAAAGAATCAAGTTAGGCAGAACTTCATATCCCTCGTATTGGAAGTGGTGCTCTGTAAGCCACATGGTGTCAAAACCAAGCGAGTCTGCGGTACGAGCCCATTCGACAAGATTTCGGTAGCACTCAATGACCGCGTCGTTGTCATAGCGTCGCGAAGTTGGAGTAATTGAATCGTTCCCTGCATCTGGCATAGGAACGGTGCAGAAAAAATTGGTATCAACTCGCATGTGTCCAAATTAGCCCACGGAAACCGATGGTTCGCATTCGTTGAGTTAACTAGTTGTTAAGTGTTCACCATAAATGTCGGGCCGTGAAAACGTCCTTGAGGGCCCTAGTGTCGTCACTCATGATTCCATCAACGCCTAGGTCCAGCAATCGACCCATCTCAAGCGGGTCATCAATTGTCCACACATGCACCTGGAGACCAAGATGATGTGCTCGAGCGATGCTTCGACGAGTCACGACAGGGATAGGTCCCTGTCGAACAGGCACCTGAGCAATGAGTGCGTGGCGCGATGGAATTAGTGGAAGTCCAGTGGTGCTACCCAAAACCAGACGCACGACCTCTTGAGGCCCCATAGAGGTGCATAACCCGGAACCAAATTCTGACCTGATGTGGCGCAGGCGTTTGTCACTAAAACTGCCAACGCAAATGCGGTCAAGGCAATTTGTGCGACGGATGGTGTCAATGAGTGGCTGCATTGCTGCATCTGATTTGCAATCGATATTGATGCGCAAGTCAGGCCAGTTATCCAGCAAGTCGTCGAGTAGCGGAATTGGATCAGTGCCATCTATCCGTGCAGACGTCAACGTCGACCAGTCAGTCTCTTCGATCTTCCATGGCTTACCGCAAGTGCGCTGCAGGTCATTGTCGTGAAATGCGACCAATTTCCCATCCCGTGTTGCATGCACGTCGGTCTCGACGTAGCGATATCCAAGAGTGACCGCATCGTTAAAAGCTCGCAATGTGTTCTCTGGAGCCGCTGAAGTTCCGCCACGATGAGCGAAAGCTATGGGAGATGTGTTGTCGAGATACGGATGGCGAGCGACCATTAGATAGATCGCCCAGCAGCCTTCCAATACTCGTCCTTCAAAAGACGCTTGTATAGCTTGCCGGTCGGATGACGAGGCAAGTCAGGCCTGAAGTCAATGGTGCGCGGACACTTGATATCAGCCAAATGTGTTTTACAAAAAGCGATGAGTTCCTTTGCAAGGGCATCAGCTTCTTCGGGAGTCGCAGGCATTGTTACTGGCTGCACAACGGCTTTAACTTCTTCGCCGAAGTCATCATTCGGTACTCCGAAGACCGCAATGTCAACAACCTTGGGGTGGTTGACCAAAATGTTTTCTGATTCCTGCGGATAAATGTTCACTCCACCAGAAATGATCATGAATGCTTTTCTGTCAGTGAGATAGAGGAAGTTGTCCTTGTCTAGATAGCCAACATCACCAAGTGTTGACCATCCGCGACCTTTGGGGTCACGAGAAGCTTTCGTTTTCTCCGGATCATTATGGTATTCGAAACTTGCACTGCCTTCAAAGAAGATGGTGCCTGATTCGCCTTGAGGAACTTCTTCGCCGTTTTCTTCACAAATATGAACGATGCCTTGAATGGCAGTTCCCACAGAGCCTGGGTGAGCGAGCCACATCTCGCTGTTGCAGTAGACGAAGCCGTTTCCTTCAGTACCTGCGTAGTACTCATGAATTATCGGTCCCCACCAAGCAATCATCGCCTTCTTGGTTTCAATTGGGCACGGCGCCGCAGCGTGAATAGCAACTTTGAAATTCGATACGTCGTACTTCGTACGTATTGCAGGATCTAACTTCAACATGCGAATAAACATTGTTGGCACCAGTTGAGTGTGTGTTGCTTTGTATTGCTCTGCGTATTTCAAGTACATCTCTGCGTCGAAGTGTTCCATCACAACTGTGGTTCCACCCGAAGCATGTACCGACATATTGAAACGCAAAGGAGCAGCGTGATAGAGCGGCGCAGGCGACAGATAAATCATGCCCTCGTGGAACTGATAGAGACCGACGGTGAGTGCGGTGGCAAGGCCCGCTGAGGTGCCTAATGGAGTTCCAGGAAACGGACGCGAGACACCCTTTGGCATTCCCGTGGTTCCACTTGAATACAACATGTCAGTACCGTCAACCATGTCGGCAAGGGGCAGTGTTGAAGCCGAGTCAACAGTTGATTCAAAGGAGTCGTAGCCATCAATGGTTCCGTCAAGCATCAAACGAAGATGCACGTTTGGTATGTCATTAGCAATTTCGAGAGCTTGATCTGCTTTGTACTTGGAAGTGATGAACGCCTTCGCTTGGCAATCGTTCAAGATGTACGTAAGTTCGGCTCTGGTAAGGCGACTTGAGCACGCTGTGTACACGACGCCGGCGTAGTGACACCCCCAGATGACTTCGAAATACTTGTTGTGATTCTCCATACAGATTGCAACATGGTCTCCGGGCTGAAGACCCGCTGCTCGAAGAACATTGCTGAGGCGGATGGCTGCCTCATGGAGCTCTTGAAACGTGGTGACTTTCCCTGTTTCGGCTTGGATGACCGCTGGTCTTTGCGGATGGGTGGCAGCTGTGATTCCTGGGTACATGCCTCCAAACTAATTGAATGACAGCAGTCACATCGCAGTCCGCTGATCGTCTGGCTCGCAAGGGCTAATCCGTTGGGATTACTGTTTGTGCAAAGCCATGGGAAAGGGCCACAATGAGCACTACCGAAGTCATCAGCAAAGAAGAAACTAAAGTTGTTCAACTTGCAGAGGAACTCTTGAAGAAGTTTCCGCCCGCTACGACGCCTGTGGTCGAGTTCCTTGGCGCGCAGTACGACATGGGGCTTGCCTGGGTCAATTTTCCTGTGGGTCTTGGCGGATTAGGTATTTCTCCTAAATTCCAAAAAGCTGTTAACGAAGTTCTGTACCCAGCCGGTGCGCCAAACCCGATGTATCGCAATCCAATTGGTCACGGAATGTGTGGACCAACTGTTGTCGAGTGGGGCAGTGAGGCTCAGAAAAAGCGCTACCTGCGTCCATTGTTTACAGGTGAAGAGATTTGGTGTCAGTTGTTTTCTGAGCCAGGGTCAGGCTCTGACTTTGCTGGACTTTCCTCTAAGGGAGTGCAGGACGGCGAGGAATGGATAGCGAATGGTCAAAAGGTATGGACCACACTTGCCCATCTTTCTCGTTTCGGTCTTCTCGTGGTGCGTACAGATCCTGAGGCGGTAAAGCACGCAGGACTTACTGCGTTTGTTGTTGATATGCAGGCACCAGGTGTTGAAGTTCGCCCACTTCGCCAAATGACTGGAGAAGCAGAATTCAACGAGGTCTACTTCACTGATGTTCGTATTTCAGCGGCCGAAATGCTTGGTTCACCAGGAGATGGATGGCGAGTCAGCCTCACCACCTTGATGAATGAGCGCGTATCAATTGGTGGCTCAATGCCCCAACGCGGATCCGGTTCTATTGCTTCTGCGGTACATGCATGGGAAGCATTGCCAGCCGATCAGCGCGATAGTGCAACTCGTGATGAACTGATGAAGTTATGGATTCGTGCAGAGGTGCTCCGTCTTACCAATATTCGAGCGAATACAACTCGCAAGATGGGTACTCCAGGACCTGAAGGTTCCATCGGCAAGATGGCCGGTGCAGATCTGAACAAAGAGACGTACGCATTCGCAGTCAATCTTCAGGGTGCGAATGGAATGTTGTACGGCTCGTATGCGATGTCGCGTCCTGAAACGGCCATGGCTTTCGACGGTATTCAGAAGGCTTTCCTGCGCTCACGAGCAAACACCATTGAAGGTGGAACCACTGAAGTGATGAAGAACATTCTTGGTGAGCGCGTTTTGGGCTTACCTGGCGACGTTCGCGTTGATCGTGAAATTGCTTGGAACAAAGTCGCGCGCAACTAAGTAATTACGCGTTAGCCCACATGGGCAAGCAGGACTCCGCAGTAGGCAGCAAACAGTGTTGCCAATAGCCCAATGGCGCCGCCAAGACCTTTGGCAAGTTTTGACGTGCCGTATGAGTGAATCAAGGTAGCTATCACGGCACTTGCAACGAGCAACATCTTAATTCCGAAGGTAACCATGTACTCAGTGGATTCATTCGCAACATTTACCGCGGCTAGACCCCAGGCGCCCGTAAACACGATCAGAATCATCGCTGGCCATGCAATGGATGCGTAACCCTTTGCAATGTTTGTCAAAGCATCCGGGTTTGTCTTTCGCAGTTTGGGTACAACGCCGGCAAGCACAACTTGTCCTCCGAGCCATACACAGACGGCGAGAATGTGGAGATACGTGCGAAGTGAATTCAGGGTGGGTTGGATCATGGCAGTAAGAGTGTCTCAAGAACGGCACTGGCTGCAAGTGCGCGGTCGTCCATGCTTGCTGTAGTTAACAAAGGTGCACCTGACATGGCTGTAATTGCGGTGTCGATGGCCATTTGCATATCGCGGATGTTTCTCGGAGGTGGGAAGTATTCATCCTCTTCAGTAACGAAAATTTCCTCAACCCCATCAGTTGGTGCAAGAAACTCCAACACGCCTTGTACGAGCTCTTCTGGTGCTGATGCACCAGCTGTCACACCAACTGTGCCATAAAGATCTTTTGGCAGTTCCTCAAAAGAATTGATGCGAAAAACTTGTGAGCATCCAGCTTCAATCGCTAGTCGCTCAAGCGCGCGTGTATTCGAACTGTTTGATGAACCAATAATTACGAATGCATCGACAGTGCTTGCGATAGAAATAAGTGCCGTTTGTCTGTTTGTGGTTGCGAAACATAAATCGCTCTTACCTGGTGTCCAGACATCTGGAAATCGTTCCCGAACGTGGACGGCAATCTCGTTCCATTCCCTGTGCGACAGAGTCGTTTGCGCCAGCATCGCAACATTTGAATCAAATTGCGGGAGCGCTTCTACTTCTTCTAAAGACTCGACTCTAGAAATGGATGCAGGCGCCACGGCCATGGTGCCAACTGCTTCTTCGTGTCCTTCATGCCCGATGTAAACAATGTGGTAACCCTTGGCCGCGCGAGTCTTCACTTCGTGATGCACTTTTGTCACGAGTGGACAGACGGCATCGACAACGTAACTTCCGCGTGATCGGGCTGCGGCAACTATTTCTGGAGCTGATCCGTGCGCCGATAACATGATTGGTGAGCCAACGGGCACATCTTCAATGGAGTCAACAAAGATCACGCCTTGTGCGATGAAGCGGTCGACCACGATCTTGTTGTGAACGATTTCGTGATAGCAGTACACGGGTTCGTCGAATGAACGGACCATCCAGGCCAGCGCCTTGATGGCCATTTCGACACCAGCGCAGAAGCCCCTGGGAGAGGCGAGAAGTACCTTGTTGACGGCCATATAACCTCCACAGACTACCGAGAGTGCTCAGCGGTAGCCTGCAGGGGTGAATTCGACAACCGACACCCTGCCGCAGATTGCGGCGATTGACCGCTCGTCGGCGGCATTTCGGGTCGGTCTGATGGTCGGGGACCGAGTTATGTCGGTCAATGGTGTTGTTCCGCGCGACATTTTGGAATGGCAACGGTTAGTTGAATCTGACGAAGTTGACATCAGCGTTCTACGAGGACGAGAGACCCTTGAGTTCGATGTAACTCGACAGCCGGGCGAACCCTTAGGAGTTTCGATCTCCAGTGCCGTTTTTGACCGAATTCATACGTGCGACAACCATTGCGAATTCTGTTTCATCTATCAACTTCCAAAGGGCATGCGTAGAAGTCTCTATATGAAGGACGACGATTATCGTCTCAGTTTCCTGTTTGGGAATTTCACCACCATGACTCGTTTCACAGAAGCTGACCTCGAGCGTGTGATTGATGAGCGTTTGTCGCCCCTTTATGTGAGCATTCATTCTCCTGACCCTCACGTTCGGTCAGACATGTTGAGAAATGTGCGCGGTGGGTTCAGTTTGCGGTGGATGAAGGTGCTCCTCGACAATGACATTCAGATTCGGGCTCAAATTGTTCTGTGTCCAGGAGTTAACGACGCAGATGTACTGGAGTCGACTCTTGCAGGACTTTTAGAGCAGTATCCGACGCTTGAATCAATTGCAATCGTTCCACTTGGGTTATCTCGATTCAATTCTGAAGATCGCATGCGCGTTCACACTCAATCAGAAGCCGAACAGGTTATAGAGACGGTTACTAAGTGGCAGGCTCGGTACGTCCGTGCAATTTCCCGTCAACCAATTCACTTGGCTGATGAATTTTATTTGGTTGCACAGAAGTCTGTGCCAACAGCTGCGCACTACGGGGAGTTCCCAATGTTGGAAGACGGTGTCGGGCTCGTTCGATCATTCATGGATTCTTTCGCCGGTACCGGTCCCGATTTGATGGGCAAGCAGTCAGGTTTCTTCGCATCAGTCGATGTTGCTTCACCTACTGACTATGTCCGTGTCGTTAATCCTGCAGCTGAGACTGGGTTGCGATCGTCGGTTCCAGTGCCAGTTTCTTTGCGAGTACGCAAACAAGTTGTCGATAAGCCAATTGCAATTGTTACTGGTTCATATGGCGCAACAATTATGCGCGATGTAATGCGCGAACAAAGTTTTGATGATGTTGCCGTTCTTGAAGTAGAGAATCTTTACTTCGGTGGAAACACTGCTGTAGCCGGACTCATGACTTTTGAAGATATTCATCAGGTGATGTCGAAAGACAATGGAGCGCATCTGTATTTGCTTCCAGATGTTTGTCTGAACGATGGTGTCTTTCTTGATGGAGGCTTACTCGATGATCTGAGCCGCGAATTTGATGTTGAAGTGTTACCGACTAGTGGAAGTTCACTACGAGAGCGGCTTGAATCAGCTAAAAGAGAGGTTTCTCATGTCTGACGAAGAGAAAGTTATATTTCCCACGGTTGTAATCGTTGGGCGACCCAATGTCGGTAAAAGCACGTGGTTTAACCGTGTTATTGGGGAGCAGGCAGCAATCGTTGAAGACCGTCCTGGAATTACGCGCGACAGGCATCCGCGTATGGCCTCATGGCTTGGGATCGAATTCTGGATTGTTGACACAGGTGGTTGGATGCCGAGTGGAAGCGAGCTTGACGACAAAGTAAGTCGTCAGGTTGAAGAGGCCGTTCGCGAAGCAGACCTAGTGATTTTCATGGTTGATGCATCAGTCGGCGTCACCGATGATGACGAACATATTTCTCAATGGCTACGTAAGACCGGTGTTCCGGTTCTTCTTGCTGCTAACAAATCTGACAATGATCGCCGCGAACAGGAGAAATGGATCTTCATGTCTCTTGGTTTTGGTGAGCCAATGGCCGTGTCGGCTCTTCATGGTCGTCGCTCGGGGGATTTCCTCGACGAAGTAGTTGCGCGTATTCCACATGTTGAACTTCCAGTTCGTGAACTAGATGCCATCAAGCCTGATGGTGTTCCTCGTGTTGCACTTGTTGGTCGTCCGAATGTGGGCAAGAGCACGTTGTTTAACCGCTTGGTTGGGGAAGAGCGCTCAGTTGTTCATGACATGCCTGGCACAACCCGTGACGCTGTCGACACTCTTGTCGAGACACCCGATGGGCCATTGGTGTTTATTGATACCGCAGGAATGCGTAAGCGCAGCAAAATTGATGAATCGACAGAGTTTTACTCTCTCGTTCGAGCACTGAAAGCAATCGATGAAGCCGATATCGCAATTCTCATCATTGATGCGACCGTAGGCGTTACGAGTCAAGATCAGCGACTGGCTGAACGCATCGATGTTGCTGGTTGTCCAATTCTGATTGTTTTGAACAAGTGGGAGCTTCTTGATTCCGAAAACCGTCGCCAAGTGGAACTTGACCTTGCTCGTATGTTGTACTTCATTGATGACGCACCAGTTTTGAAATTGTCTGCTCTCACTGGCATGGGAGTGCACAAATTACGTCCTGTTTTGCAGGAGGCGATTGAGCAGTACCATCGCAAAATTCCTACTCGTGATGTCAACCGTGTTATTTCGGCAGCGCAACAGAAGTCACCAGCACCAGGCGGAGCCAGAGTGTTGTTTGCTGTTCAGGGCGCGAACGACCCACCGACATTCACTTTGTTTGTTAACCGAGAATTGTCTGCTCCGTACATTCGTTATCTCGAGCGTTCCATTCGTGAAGCTTTTGAATTTGGATCAACTCCACTCAAACTACGAGTGCGGAAAAAGGGCGACTAGAGATGCCATGGTGTGAGCCGTGTGCCAAATACTTTGTGCCATCTGCCTTGACCAGTGATGGCGAATGTCCAGAATGTCGAACAGCCGTAGACACTATGTCGGTGTCGGGTCGTATAAATGTTGACACACTTGATTTGAAGAAACTCGCCGGTGTTGATGGCGACAAAACGCCATGGCATTTCAAACTTCTTGTAGGTCTTTTGTGTCTCTATTTAGGCTGGCGTGTCATACAGATCTTTGTTTAGGCGACAGGTCTGCCTCGCCGATAGAGTCATAAACCATTCGGGCTGTAGCGCAGCTTGGTAGCGCGCTTGTCTGGGGGACAAGAGGTCGTGGGTTCAAATCCCGCCAGCCCGACCATTCTAAACCTGCACCGATTTTAGGTGAGAGAGAAGAGTCAATGAAGATCGAAGGATCCGTAGTTCTGGTGACAGGTGCAAACCGTGGTCTCGGCGCTGAATATGTTCGTCAGTTGCTCGACAGAGGAGCAGCAAAGGTTTATGCAGGGGCTCGACAGATTGAGTCAGTCACTAATGCTGGAGCGGTACCGATCTCTCTTGATGTGACTAACGCGAGTGATATTGCCGCAGCTGTTCAGGATTGTGGTGATGTAACTATGTTGATAAATAATGCTGGTGTTGTAGTCGGCGGGCGCATCATGGCCGAGAACGCTTTGGAAAATGCGAAGGCAGAGTTCGACACAAACGTATGGGGACCCTTCAATCTCTCGAAGAGTTTCGCGCCAGTGTTGGCCGCTAACGGTGGCGGTGTCATCGTTAATGTGTTGTCGGCAGTTTCATGGATGACTGTCAAGGACGCCGCTACGTATGCAATGTCAAAATCAGCCGCTTGGTCTTTAACCAACGGTCTGCGACTAGAACTTGCTCGTCACGGAACTCTTGTTGTTGCCGTGCATCCTGCATTCATTGACACCGATATGGCGGCAGGGGTGGATATGCCGAAGACGTCACCATTCCAAGTGGTAGACAGAACGCTTAATGGGGTGGAAGCTGGACTACCAGAGGTATTGGCCGACGACACCTCCGAGTTCGTAAAGAACAGTCTTCCGAAACATATCGAGACATTCTACCCGAAGGTCGCTGCGCCTCGTCCGTAGGGTTTCCCGAATATGTGTGGTCGTTTCGTTGGTGCGTTTAGTGCTGAAGTTCTGATGGAAGAAATGTCAGAGGCGCTCTCGGTTGCGAATATGACAACCACACTCGTAGATGATGGCCCGCTTTTCGCTCCGAACTACAACACTGCACCGACGCATATCGTGCCGATCCTTCGTCATGAAGATTCTGTCGTTGTTGTAGATCCGATGCAATGGGGACTGGTTCCGGCATGGTCTAAAGATCCAAGCGTTGGATCAAAGATGATTAACGCTCGCTCCGAGACCATTACCGAGAAGCCGTCGTTTCGACAGTCGGTTCCAGGTCGCCGTTGCATTATTCCGATGAGCGGATTTTATGAATGGGACCGTTCGGATCCGAAACGTAAAGTTCCTTATTTCGTTACACGTGCAGATGGGCACGTCATGTTGGTGGCTGGAATATGGACACCTTCGCCAGCCCTAGATGGTCGCCATACGTTTTCTCTGATCACTCGTGAAAGCGTGGAGGATTTGTCGTATATACATAGCAGGAGCCCAGTCGAATTGTATGCGCACGATGCTCTTGAATGGATGTGCAATCCAGTTCCGCCGCTAGAGCTTTTTCAACCTGAGATACAACCACGATTTGTCGCAAGGAAAGTCTCTACGTTGGTTAACAGTGTGAGGAATAACTCCGCGTCTCTTCTTGAAGATTTCGTAGAAGTTATTGAAGTAAAAGAACCTGACACTCTGTTCTAGATGCGAGCCAATTCGCTCATCAGCTTTTCAGCTTGCGCCTCTAAAACATTGCGTTCGACACTTGCAGCGGCGTTCGCGAAATTCAGTTCGCTCATTGTGTTAGTTGGTATCAGATGAATGTGGCAGTGATTGATTTCGTATCCAGCGATAATCAGCCCCACTCGCGTACACGGAAACGCTTTCGAGATTGCACGCGAGATTCTGTGAGATACAGCAAACATGTGTGCTGACAATTCTGGACTCATGTCGATCCAGTGATCAACCTCCTGGATTGGAACGACCAAAACATGTCCTGCTGCAAGTGGGTTAATACTGAGAAAAGCGACACACAGTGAATCGCGGTACACGAACGTCCCTGGAATTTGTCCCTCAATTATTCGCGTGAAGATGGTGGTCATCCCGTGTAGCCGCCTGACACATTGAACACGTCACCTGTGCAGTATTCAGATTCTGGTCCGGAAAGGAAGCGAATCATGTCTGCAAGTTCATCAGGTTCCCCAAGACGACCTTTACCAATACGCATTGTTATGCCGGCCATCATCGTTTCGCTGAATGGTGTGAGAAGGGGAGTGCGAATGTAGCCGGGGCATATGGCATTGACGTTGATGCCTAAAGGCGCAACTTCGGCAGCTACGGCTTTTGTGAGCGTGATGATTCCGGCTTTAGCAACCGAGTAATGAGGGGCGCCAGCGGCAGGGTAGAGGCCAAGTACTGAAGAGATGTTGATGATTCGACCTGACCGTTGTGGTTGCATATGCGTGAGCGCAGCTCTGCATCCGTAGAACGCACCATATAAGTGAACCTTGATCATTCGATCCCAGTTTTCATCTGTTAAGTCACGCAGATAGTTCATCGGATTCATCTGGTCAATCTCGCCGGCCATTCTCTTTGTCACATTTTCGATCATCAAATCTGTTTTTGATGCAGTGTCTTGAGGAGCGATGCCGGCATTGTTGACCATGATGTCAAGACGTCCCAGTTTCTTCACAGCGTCATCAACTGCATTGGTAAAAGCAGCGGAATCTGTCACATCGAAGGCGTACGCAATACCCCCGACTTCGTTGGCTACCCGTTCGGCTGCGCTGAGGTCCAGATCGTTGATTGCAACCAACACACCATCCGCTGCAAGGCGACGGGCTGCAGCGGCTCCGAGGCCAGAGCCTCCGCCGGTGATGAAGGCAACGTGGTTTTCAAGGGCTGGTTTCATATGTGCAGACTATGTCGGTCGCCATCGGGGAACGGTCACTGGGACTACCATCGTTATGTGCGTATTCGAGAAAACCTAACGATCCCCAACGTATTGTCAGTGTTGCGCCTCGCAATGTTGCCAACTTTCGTCAGTCTGTTTGCCGACGGGCGGGTAGTTGCGGGTAGTTGGTTCTTTGGATTACTCGCATCCACTGATTGGATCGACGGATACATCGCACGGCGCTTTAACCAGGTGAGTGAATTAGGCAAGATTCTGGATCCAATTGCAGATCGAATGGTTTTTTTCGTTGGCATTGGAGCGGCTCTCTATTACGACTTCTTGCCGATGTGGTTCGGAATCGTCATTCTGATTCGTGAGGTGTCCATCGCCATCCTGATGGTTGTGGCTACGGCCATGGGTATGGAGCGTTTCCCTGTGACTCGTCTTGGAAAGTGGGCGGCGTTTGCTCTGATGGCCGCAGTTCCTTGGGTGACCCTGGGGTCTGCTGGTGGGGCTTGGACCGTCTTTACTTATATGGGATGGGCAGTAGGTATCCCTGGAGTTTTTGTTTCTTATAAGTCCTTCTTCCAGTACTTGCCGACGGTGAGAAGTCATTTGGCGTCTGGGAGAAGGTCGTAGAGAGTACCGTTAGTGAAGTGACAGTTCCTTCCCATCTCCGATATTCCAAAGACCACGAATGGGTTCTCATTGACGGTTCGCGCGCCAGGGTCGGCATCACCGATTACGCGCAAGATGCTTTGGGAGACATCGTCTTCATCCAACTTCCCGAAGTTGGATCGTTGATATCTCTCCATGATGGTCTTGGTGAAATCGAGAGCACAAAGAGCGTCAATGATGTTTATGCACCAGTCTCAGGGACAGTTATCGCAGTCAATGAGTCATTGGCCGCTACGCCCGAATTATTGAATACGGATCCCTACGAAAGTGGTTGGATCTGCGATATTGAGGTGACTGGGATCAATGAATCTGAACTCATGACGCCGGAGCAGTACTCAGCACTCATTGGTGCTTAGTCGAGACAATTTTTATGTCGTACGTGTTTTGCAATCAATGTGGTCATAGGAATCCACCGGTGTCAGCTTTTTGTTCCGCCTGTGGGACAGTTCTAGACCTTGTGTCTGACCATACGATCACTTTGGCTAAGACGGATGCGCTGCAAGACGCTCCAGGGCCCGATGACGACATTCAAGTTTCCTTGTCCAATATTTCACGTGGTACCGCAATTTTGGTCCTACGCAGTGGTGAAGGGGAGGGTGGCCACTTTGTATTGTCCGCGTCTGTCACCAATATTGGGCGTCATGCAGATTCAGATATTGCGCTTGATGACATAACCGTATCTCGTCGACACTGTGAGATTTCGATAGATGCTGGCCGCTTTGTTGTGCGTGACGTTGGTTCGTTGAATGGAACGTATGTCAATCAAAAACGTGTTGATGAAGCTGAGCTTACGCAAGGTGATGAATTGCAAATAGGAAAATTTCATTTGGTATTCCTGGAGCGGCCGGTTGATAAATCATGAGTGAGCGCGACTACCTCTCTATCGGCGAAGTGTTAGCGCAACTGTTAGAAGAATTCCCTGATGTCACTATTTCGAAGATTCGGTTTCTTGAAAGTCAAGGCTTGATTGTTCCGGAAAGAACACCTTCTGGCTACAGGAAATTCACCTCTGCAGAGGTGGAGCGCCTGCGCTTTATTTTGCAAGAACAGAAGAATAACTATCTTCCATTGCGTGTGATCAAAGGCAGGCTTGAAGATGAGAGCCAGGACATCAGTCGCGATTTGGAAAATATAGGCGAGCTAGTTTCAACGTCTGGTCACCCGGCTGCTCGAGCAGCAATGCCGCGGCCAGCTGTAGTCGAGCAATCAAATCAGCTCGAACAAGATCCCATTATTCCTGCTTCAGTAAAACGTCAACAACGAAAAGTGGCGCTACAGCACGCCGATAAAACGGAGTCCATCCCACGCGATCAACTTCTTGAACAGGTTCATATTGATTCAGCTTTTCTTAAAGATCTAGAAGCTGCTGGACTAGTGAGCGGACATAATGTTGGAGATACAACGTTCTTTGACACTCATTCAGCTGCTATCGCTCGCACTGCCGGCCGTTTCCAGGAAATGGGAATTGATATCCGTCATCTACGAGCATGGAAGTCTTCTGCCGATCGCGAATTGAGTCTCTTTGAGCAAAGAATTCTGCCGTTGTTACGTCAACGCAATCCAGCCTCACGCGACGAAGCTCTTGAAATGCTTGCCGAGTTCATGGAACTTGGTGGGGAATTACGCAACTCTTTGCTGATGCGTGACATCGCTCGGTTAACGGAACAGAAGTAGACATGAAGTCGCTCTCAGTACGTGGAGTACGAATTGATCGAATATCGAACACGCCTGTTGTCACCTTGCGTGAAGAAGATGCACCTCGCCGGCAGTTCGAAATCTTTATCGGCGCACCCGAAGCTGCGGCCATTAAGACGGCGCTGGATGACGAGCAAACTCCTCGTCCGCTGACTCATGATTTATTTGTACTTGCTCTTGAGCGGGTATCTGTCTCTGTAAGTCGGGTTGTTCTTACACATGTATCTAATGGGACTTACTACGCCGATTTGGTACTAACCCCAGATGGCGGTCCAGAAGTAACTGTTTCCTCGCGCCCGTCAGATGCTGTGGCGATTGCCTTGCGGGCTTCGTGTCCCATTTTCGTACTGGATGATCTCATCGATTTGGTGGGAGAGGTCCTAGAAGAGGATGAATCCCGCACCGATACGGGAATTATCGACGAATTCAGGGATTTCATAGAGAATATTTCTCCAGAAGATTTCGATACCTGACATCTTGACGGGAGGGCCATTTCGGCCGTAGCGTCTTACACCCGCGTAGTTTCCTAGTCACAGTGAAACTAGCGCTAGATGAATCGACATTTTCATGACTCAAACTTTCAGTGGAACGCAAGCTGCAGACGTGGTGGGAATTACCTATCGTCGCCTTGATTACTGGGCACGTACTGACCTAGTTCGTCCATCTGGAACAGATGCTGCTGGAAGTGGAAGTCGTCGTCGCTACACCTACCGCGATCTACTTGAGTTGCGCATCATTAAACAGCTGCTTGATGCTGGTATTCGTTTGGAATCCATACGTGACGTATTCGCGTACTTGCGTGACCATATTGAGACCGACATTTCTGCTGCGCACTTAGTGATTGACGGATCATCCGTCGTGCTGTGTAACGGTGATGAATTGATCGACGTTTTACGGCATGGTCAAGGTGTCTTGAATATTCTCCCAATGGACTCAGTGCGCGAACAAGTTGACAAACAAATTGTGTTGTTGCATCCAATCGATGATTCTGTCGATATTGCGATTTCCAGGGCCGTATAACGGTGCGCTTTTCGCCACTTGATGCTGAGCATCGCAAACTTGACGCAAAAATGGTTCCGTTCGGCGGTTGGGATATGCCGTTGGCATACCCGTCGGGCACTCTTGCTGAACATGCAGCATGTCGTTCGGGAGCTGTGATTTTTGATGTGTCGCATCTTGGGACCGTCCGAGTTGAGGGACCGAAGGCTTTCGAACAACTTCAATCGTGTCTCACCAATGATTTGTCACGGATTGCTCCTGGTCGTGCGCAATACACACATCTGCTTGATAAATCGGATTCCAGTGTGCTCGATGACATCATTGTGTGGTGGGTCAGTGATCAAATCTTTGATGTAATGCCGAACGCGTCTAATACGGACCGCGTTGTTGCGGCTATTGGTGGCACAGACACAACTTCAACTCGCGCAGTGATTGCTGTGCAGGGACCCCAGGCGCGTGCCACTGTTGCCACCTTTTGTCCAGAGGCTGCAGCTGTCAAGAGATTTACTGTTGAAGAAGTACAAGTGTGTGGTTTCTCGTGCGTAGTGGCTGGTACTGGCTACACGGGCGAAGACGGTATCGAAATTGCTGTACCTAACGACGGCGCCGCTGTTGTGTGGAATGCATTGCGTGAAGCAGGAGCAATTCCGGCTGGTCTAGGTGCTCGCGACACTCTGCGTTTAGAAGCAGGGTTACCTCTTCACGGACACGAATTAGGCGAAGGAATCACTTCTTTGCAGGCAGGTCTTGAATGGGTAGTCGCCTGGGCCAAACCCGATTTCTACGGTAAGTCTGCATTGTTGCTAGAGAAGGAACGGGGAGTGTCACGACGTTTGGTCGGAATCTCAATACCTGGTCGTCGTCCGGCTCGCGATGGAACTCGAGTTCTTGATGTATCTGGCTCTGAAATCGGTTTCATCAGCAGTGGCAACTTCTCGCCGACACTGGGACATTGTGTTGCCATGGCATTTGTTCAACCGGCAACAAAAATTGGTGATGCTGTGTCGATGGATGTGCGTGGAACGCTCATCGAAGGAGTGGTCGTCGCTACTCCGTTTGTGGCGAAGAAGAAGTAGTCGTTGATGGTTTGCCGGGTCTGAACCCGAATAAGCCTCCAGCATTTTCAGCCAAAGTAGTGAGCGGTCCAAGCCGTTTAGTTAGGTCGCCAAGTTGAGCAACTACCTCTCCCATTGAGGCCATGTTGTTCATTGCAGTTCCGACTTGCGGCATGATGCGGCGCAACGGTTCCTCTATTTCATCAAGCATTGTGTTGATGCGTGTCGTTGTCTTATTGAGATTGTCCACTGTTGATGCCAAGTTCTCAAGAATTGTCAATAACGCTTCGCTACTTCTACGTGTTACGTCGACAGCCTTCCCGGCAAGATCAATTGGATCGAGGGTCCCGAGAAGCGACAACAATTGCTCTATTGGATTGGTTGAAGCATTTGGTTCTGGCTCGGTCACGGTCACACCGTAGCGTTTTCAAGACTGATGGCGTACTGCTCGATTGGTGCACAGGTACATACGAGATTGCGGTCACCATAGGCAGCATCAATGCGTGACACGGGAGGGTAGTAACCGCGAGACCGAAGATAGGCAAGTGGATACAACGCAGAAGCCCTGCTGTATGACCGATTCCATTCTCCAGCGATGTCTTCAACCGTGTGTGGTGCGAAATGCAGCACAGACTCTTCAGCCTTGATCAGTCCGGACAGAACCATTTCTATCTCGCGTCGGATGCTGATCATGGCATCACAGAAGCGATCAACTTCAGCAAGTGATTCACTTTCAGTTGGTTCCACCATCAGTGTGTTCGCTACCGGGAAGCTCATGGTTGGGGCATGGAGGCCGTAATCCATGAGTCGCTTTGCTACATCGTCGATAGAGATTCCAGAACCCTTAATGACGTCTCCAACATTGAGGATGCACTCATGGGCGATGGTGTTGTTTTTGCCTGTGTACAGGACTGGGTAAGAAGAATTGAGTCGTTTCGCTACGTAGTTGGCCGACAAGATTGCGTCTGCAGTTGCTTGGAGCAAGCCATCTGCACTCATCATTGAGATGTACACCCATGGAATCGCACAAATACTTGCAGAACCGAAGTTCGCAGCTGACACAGGACCGATCCCTGATGAGGGCGACAATGGGTCACTGGGGAGAAACGGTATGAGATGGCTGCGCACTGCCACTGGTCCGACTCCTGGGCCTCCACCTCCGTGTGGAATACAGAATGTCTTATGAAGATTCAGGTGACTCACGTCTGCGCCGAATTTCCCTGGTTGAGCAGTGCCGACAAGTGCGTTGAGGTTTGCACCGTCGACGTACACCTGACCACCATGTTGATGAATGATCTCGCAGATATCAGAAATTGCTTCTTCGAATACACCATGCGTTGACGGGTACGTCACCATGATTGCGGCAAGCTTGTCGCCCGCAAGTGTGGCTTTGCTCTTCAGGTCTTCGATGTCAACGTTCCCGTTGTCGTCGCAATTGACGACAACTACCGACATGCCTGCCATAACGGCGCTTGCAGCATTGGTGCCGTGAGCGCTAGAAGGTATGAGGCAGATGGTCCGTTGCATGTCTCCACGAGAACGGTGGTAGGCGCGTATGGCCATAAGCCCGGCAAACTCACCTTGGCTGCCAGCGTTCGGTTGAAGACTGACTCCGTCGTATCCCGTAATTTCCACAAGCATCGCTTCTAGTTCGGCGAGGACGGTGCGGATGCCTACAGATTCATCTGCTGGTACAAACGGGTGGAGCGAAGAGAACTCAGGCCACGTGACCGGTTCCATTTCTGTCGTCGCGTTCAGTTTCATCGTGCATGAGCCGAGAGGAATCATGGTGCGGTCAAGTGCCAAGTCTTTGTCTGCTAAGCCCCGAAGATATCGAAGCATCTCATGCTCAGTGTGATAGCGGTGAAATACAGACTGCTTCATAAACGTGTCGGTGCGGAACATATTGTTTGCACCTGAGTTATCACTTGACTCTACGAACGGCACATCTAGACAATTCAATAAGTCGCGAACCACGTCTTCTGTTGTTGTTTCATCAACACTCAATGAGAAAGTGGTATCCGAGACTAGGCGCAAATTGAAACCGGCTTCGCGTGCACGATGTACTAGTGATGCCGCATCGGCGACATCGCAAGCCACCGTGTCAAAGTAGGCACCATGACGAACTTTGATCCCAGCTGTAGCGAATGATGTAGCAATATTCAATGCATGGGCGTGCACTCGATTCGCAATCCTTTTCAGACCGTCTGGGCCATGCCAAATTCCGTACATGCCAGCCATGTTTGCCAGTAGAACTTGCGCAGTGCAGATGTTGCTGGTGGCTTTCTCGCGACGAATGTGTTGCTCGCGTGTTTGTAAGGCCAATCGCAATGCTGGACGAGCTTCTGTGTCGGTGCTGACACCGACTAAACGACCAGGCAATGCGCGTGCGTGTTCGTCACGAGTGGCCATGAACGCTGCGTGTGGGCCACCAAAGCCCATTGGAACACCAAGTCTTTGGGACGAACCGATTGCGATATCGAATCCAAGTTGTCCGGGCGGAGTGAACAGAGCACACGACAGAAGATCTGTTATCGCGATTGAGATGGCTTTGTTCTCTCTTGCTTGGTTGGTGACAGCGGTGATTGAAGTTGACGAAGGAATCTTTCCGTCGCTACCTGGCATAGACACAACGACGGCAAAATAATTTGATGCGTCGCATGTTTCGACGTCCCCTAAATGAATAGTGATGCCGATTGGTTCTAAACGCGTTGAGAGAACTGCAAGTGATTGTGGGTGAGTATTGATATCAACGAAAACTGAATCTGACTTTGACTTACTTACTCTGTGGGCCATGGTGACCGCTTCGGCTACAGCTGTTGCTTCATCAAGCAGGGAGCCGTTAGCGAGTGGCAAACCTGTTAGTTCAGACACCATGGTTTGAAAGTTGAGAATGGCCTCTAAACGTCCTTGACTAATTTCAGGTTGGTACGGCGTATAGGCGGTGTACCAGGCTGGATTTTCCAACACGTTTCTCTTAATGACTGCTGGCGTAATGGTGTTGTAATAGCCCTGACCAATCAACGAAATGCGATGAACGTCATTTGTGAACTTCGATTTAAGAGCTGGTAAAACTTCAGCCTCAGTTAACGGCGAGGAAAGCGCCATTGATGTACGTAGTCGAATCGCAGAGGGGATTGTGGCGTCGAGAAGTTCCTCGGAACTTTTGAACCCAACAGCGGCCAACATTGTTGCTCTGTCGGCGTCGTTTAGCCCGAGGTGACGATGAGCAAAATGGTCAGCGTGAAATTCAGGCGTTGTTAGTGAGCGTTGGGTAGAGGTCATTAGTAATCCGATTGACTCTGTGACCCCCGCTGTCTTTTGTACCTGAGAGCTTCGCCATCGAAATGGCTTTCCCCGTCGGTGGAGGGCAAGCCCTCTCTTTCCAGCGTTCGGCGTCTACCTGGTCCCTGTGCCTGAGAGATTCCGGGGTGGTTGCTCCTTCGGCGGTGAACCGTTTCCGGCACACACTCTCCCAAGTAGACGTTTTTCTAAATGGTAGTCGGCAGGGAGGGGGAGAGGGTCATTCCGTTGTGGCGTATGAGCCACTTGTTCCTTTTTCTGAACCGACCTGTTGTATGGCTGCATCGAGATCCGATAGGAATTCGTCGACGAGGGGAGCGTGAACTGCCATAACCGTCAGATGAATGCTGGCCGGAGGGGTTTGTTTGTCTAGGTACCAACCGTCAGCAATTAGTCGGTCCGCGACGGCAAATACGTCATGACGATTTGGGTCTTTAGTACCGAACGAGAGAAGTGTTGAATCGGGGACTCCACGCACTTCAAGATCAGGATGGGCAGCGACATGATT
>Ga0209296_1000227_pt1 | contig 50224 bp, 73 predicted proteins | sample S_130206_EF_Meta_FD_187319 | JGI IMG/M metagenome (GOLD analysis project Ga0209296, IMG submission 187319) | Freshwater microbial communities from Lake Simoncouche, Canada to study carbon cycling - S_130206_EF_MetaG (SPAdes) (version 2) | ecosystem: Environmental > Aquatic > Freshwater > Lake ...
TTTCATATGGCAGACCGCAAGACGCTTGGTTGCTGGTACTTCAACGTGCACACGCCGTGGACGATCCTTGAAGTCATCGGCCAATAACACACACAGGAGCTATTATGTACGACGATAATTTCGGATACTGGCAGGATGCGGACGAAACCTACGCCCGTCAGTTCTACCGCACCGTGCAACGTGCCTCGGTCGCAAAGCGGTGTAAGGGTTGTGACCGTACCGTGCGTATCTTGCCGCACTACGCTTACTGTAACGACTGTGCAGATGTCATCGAACGCGGCGGTGAGTTTTAATATGACAATCAATCTGAAACATTTTCTTGGGGCATTCTTGCTACTGATCGGCATGCTACTGTGTTTCATGATTGCCGTTGAAGTCATCATACAACGCCGTCATCTCGCTGCGATTCTTCCCATCACACTGTTCATCGTGTACCTCACGGCGTTCATTAAACTCAACATACTACAAGGGCCAAGGTAATATTATGTACATCGAACTTGAAAATGCATCCCTGCAGGAACTCTTGAGTGCGCTCGACGATAACGATACCGAGCGCAGCAACATGCAATGGGAGATTGCCATGTGCGAAAAGCGTCTGCGTGAATTGCGTGAAGAGCGCAATACCGTTATTCGGGCCATTGACGAATTCCATGGCGGCTACGAGGAAGATTATGGCTAAGGCCTCCCACAGTGATAAAACAGGTTTACATAACATGTATTATACGTAGTTGCGCGCATTGTAACAATCTTGTAACAATTACATATGTTACGTTTTCGCACTTTTCAACACATGGAGATGCGCGCATGTTACGTTATGTACCATGTAACAAGCTTGTAACAATAAATCATTTGCTTTTCCGGGCGCTAGGCAAGAAGCGCATGGTGATAAAACATCTCACTAATGAGATACTCAGCGCTAAAACATTAAATCGGAATATGCCCTTCGGTGTTTATTCGGTTTCGGTATATGTTCGGTTTCGGGGTTCATTCGGGTTATGTGGCTATCAGTATATTCTGTTGCTTATCAGAATATGATAAAACATCCCTAGCGCTCCTCACGCATTCACTTTTCCGGGCGTGCGGCAACCGCGCAATATCTTTTCATAGCGACGCGTCACGCATATAGCCCATATGGCGCATATGCCGTCAGCACGTTTAGCGCATAGAATGCCTATTTGGTTATAGGTACATATTGAATTATAGCGCTTATAGGTATTTATGGGGGTCGTAGCGGATAAAAAACATGGTGCGCCTTCGAGCGCCTATGGGGCTAGGCGTCACGCATATAAAAAATATGGACCTCGGTACGGATGGACTAGCTTCTCCCTCTGGCGTTCATAGACTATGGTACAATTATACGAGGCGATATCCCGTATCCCAGTAATAGTCTATTATCATACTGTTATCAATGTGATATCATAATGGTATCTATCCTTCACGATACTATTGGGATGATTCAAGATACTGGCGGAGTGATTCAAGATACTCGATACACAGTTCAAGATACTGTATGTGGGGTTCAAGATACTACGAATGCTCTTCAAGATACTGTGCATATGCTTCACGATAGTAAGGGGATTCAAGATATTAACTAGCGATATATCCTTCAAGATACTGTATACATCCTTCAAGATATTATTCTTCGTGTAATGCCCGCAGTTCTTCTTCGGATAAGGTGATATCTACATCTGCTAACTGTATATCATCTGTATCATAATAATCTGAGGAAACAATGCCAATCTGTTGATTCTTGGGTACCTTATGTGGTTCTATAAAACTTTTTTCAATATAGATTTTGTTTACCACATTAGGACTGCCCGTTGTTAAGAACATGCAGTTGTAACAATAGAGTGCAAGATTGGTGAGACTATAATTGCTATGGTCGCTGTCAAGGAAGGTAAGCATCAATGGCACCTTCTTATCCGTAATGCGCCGTTCATTGAATCCGCAACTTGCACATTGTTCGACAATCTTCTTACGGGCGATCAATCTATTCTTTAATCGTGCCATATTATATTTGGGATGTTTGCCCGCAAATATATCCCGCAGGGATATAGAGGATGGCCGCATTGCCCATCCTTTATCTATTCCCACGCCAGATTGATTTGAATGACTATCGAAGAGATTATACAACATGGCATACTTGCGATATCGTTTATACCCGACTTGCAGATAACGTGCTGCCGCCTTATTGCTATTGGTATGCCGTTGTGCTTCTTCTATCTCTGATCGTAAGAGTGGACGTTTTGATAGTCCACCATTCCTTTTAAAGTTTGGATTTTCGATAGCCATTAGCGATTGTCCTGAATAGATTGTATAGTATCCACAATGGCCGTTAGAAATAATGCCAATAGTAATCCCATGCCTAATATAACAATGCCGATGGCCATTACTGTTGCCGCTGTGAATGTTTTCATTTATGGTATATCCGTAATGGAATGGTTACTAAGGTAATACCTGCGACATCGGATGCAATATCCTTACCACTAAAATAATTATTGGGGTTACGACTATCATGAATTTCTTTAAGGATGCCCACACTTATGGCAAAGGTAGCAGACCATGCCGTAGGATGTGAAACATGTAATCGTTTAAACAGCATATAACTTGAGGTTGTTAATGCCGCACTGACGATTACATGCTTCGGAACATCCGGCGGGATCATACCTTGCGATGGATAGGTGTCCACACGGGAATGCCATCATAGACTTCTGCAATACTGAAGTCTGCGTAATACAAGGGTGCCACCGCACGAAGGGCAGTCAGTACGGTATCTGCGAGACGACGAATCTCGGGTTCTGCATGCTTATCACTCCGGCTTTCAATGAACCAACGGAAGCCACGATGATTGTTCGTCCACACACCACGCGTTTCTAATGCATGAGGGAGCAAATTACGAGCCTTCCCACGTGCCCACTTTCGGAGATCGAAGCCTTTAAGTTCCAATGGATTCATCTTCATAAGCCAAGTGACATCACGGCCATACGCATCGAACGCGGTTTCCAGTGAGGAGATATGTGAAGTCAATAGATTCAATTCATCAATATTGAAATCCGCAATAGTACCAAAATCATCTAGAGTAGCGTCCGTTAATAGTGGTTCGTACTTGTCATAGAGACTTGCATAATACGGATCAAGGACAATGTTCACATCTTCTTCTGCCGTATAACGAGTGGACCGTTGTGAGATAGCAAAACTGCGATGGCGATTCAATTCAAGGGTCAGTCCGCGAGTAATGCCCGTAATGTAGAGACTGACGGTGGAATGTTCAAGGACTGATCCGTGTGCGTGACTCATGACGGCATGTTGGTTGGCTTCGTTTGCTCGTCCTTCCTTGCCATGTGAATCATAACAAACTTTTGCCGAGAACGATCCAATCTTCGTATGATCATCACCGTCATCGGGAATATCAAAGGTCTGTGACCCAATAAACTGTGATTGGGCGATAACTTCGACAACGGGCTTTCTAATAATTTGCATATATAACCTATTGGTATAGTGGTAGATTCTGTAATATAACTAGGAGAGTACTCACTGTCAAGTGTTAGTAATTGTCACCGTAAATTGAAAATTGCCGTTCGGGAATTACTGGATCTGCTTCTTGTATTACCTTATATAATAATCCCGCACCAGCATCAATATAATATTGACGGTTGCTCGTTTTTTGAAAGTAATATTCTAATGTTTCGGTAAGGGTTGGATAGACTCGCGCGTCTTCTAATCCAATTTCTACCCATCGGTCACCGGGCGGTAACCGTTTAAAGATTTCTTGTTTAATTTCCATTAATATTATGCTCTCATTTGTGTTTTGTAGAATTCAACATCGTCTGTAATCTCAGCCTTTTGTTGGTTGGTAAGAAGTGGATTATTTAATTGTCGCATTAAGAAAAGTATACTATCTTTAGCTTGAGCATATCTATGGTGAGCTGGCCAAGTTTCTGGATTTGGTGACTTATTAAGAAGTGTATAAGTCCATCCGGAATGTTGTGCCAGTTCCATGATTGGCGGTGAACCCAATCCTCTAGCTCTAATAGCCAAGGTTGAAATAGAAGGGTAAAAATAGTTTGGTGGTGGGGCTTGGTTTTTAATTCTCAGTCGTAGAAACCCAACCTTAGAGTCACCATCGGCATCTACTACGAACTTTTCTTTTACTGCTATCTTAAGTTGTTCGTCTGTAATATCTTTTGGTAAATCTAGAGTGGATAAAATTGTATCTCGCGTTACCGACATTGGAAATTCTTGTCCATCTTCTTGTAAGTTAGATTCACCGTATGCTATAAAAAACTTATCCACGGGATAGTCTTTACCAAATGGGCGGCCGAGTGTTACTAATTGAACAAGATCCAATGAATCAATTAAATAATCGGTCATAGTTTCATTTACGCCTGTATCAGTACGAACTAATTCTAATAATGCTTGTGTGGCTTTTCTATCTGCTCCGCGCATATTTTCCAATGAAGTTTTTACTGCTGGTGTATCATTAGATATGGCCGCCATAACTTTTAAAAATAACTTCCTTTCGTTCGTGGTATATTTTCGTTTTTGGCCAGTACCAACTCCCCCACTTAATAAAATTGCTATAGTTTCTTTTGTAAGATTGCCATTTCTATCAAAAAATTCATCATATTTTGCTGGAGCGTCATCAATATCAGAACGATTTAATTTTTTTAATTTTAAAGAAAGTTCTCGACTGTTAGACTTTGACGTAGCTAATAGTATGTTTAATTCTTTTTCAAAAGTTTTCTTATGAGATTCACTTATACTTGTAATTTTGTTGGCAGTTTCTTTGTCGGGAGCCTTTTCAGCAATAGAATCTAAAACGGTACGTAATCCTTGATTTGCTAAGAAAATATTCCCATCTTTCTTTAAAGAAATGCCAATTATTTGTCCATCCGATCCTTTAACATATAAATCCGATCTATCTGTTTTTGGTTTTGATCCGAGCCCCAGTGCCGCTCGCCCATTAGCATCGTCCCACGCAATTTCCGAAATTTTTACGTTATATGTTTCTTCAATCGTCTTAAACATTGCCATCACCTGTTTACGTGCAGATTCCGCCCAATCTTCTGTAAGTGCTGACCCCTTTACTCCTCTTAATTCTGATAAAAGTTTTACTATTTCCGGCATATTCTGCTTTAAAAAATCTTCTGTGCTGGTATCTGACTGCGCGGTTCTTAAACTTCTTAATTTTTCTAACGAAAGAGTTGTGGCAGCTTCGCCAGCGGTAGATGCTACAGTACCCGCCCCCTTCTCCCCCTTTACGTCGGAAATAACTCCCTCAACTGCTTTCATCAAACCGTCCACATCAAGAGACGTATCCTCAAAAGAAGATACTACAGAATTTCTGTCAGACGGAATCTTTTCAATTTTATTTCGTTTAATACGAGGTGCTCGCGGCTTAGTAACCTTTGCTGCTGGCACTTGGGGTTCTGCAGTAGTTTTAGATGCTACCTTTTTGGCGACGGGCTTCTCTGGTGCAATTAAAATAAATTTCCCATCTTTTGTTGATGCGGTAGCTGGTTTTTTGCCGGTTGGTGACCACAATCCTCTACTGTTGGGAATAGATTTAAGTTTTGCTGCCTTTGCTTGTTTCGCTGCGGGAGAATCCGCTTCTCCTAAAAGGTCGGCAAGAAATTCAGTTAGTAGTTCTTTCATAGGATATCCGAGTAGAGTGACTTATATAAATAGAAGTTAGTATTCTATTTCTGTAACTTTGTGACGGCTCTACGTAGCGCAGTTTGTACATCACTCATACCCCCATACGCAGGAATCGTACAGGTGGATCTTGCGGCAACGGTTGCTGCTCTAAACTCGTCATCAGTAAACCAATCAACTTGCATGTCAAACATATCCATTAACTCGTGCATTGTAATTGACCCACTATTCACTAAGTTATAGTAACCATTGGGGTTACCCGTTTCGATTAGATCGGACGCAACACGAACTGCTTCATCCAAATCAGTCAGCGAGTTATATCCAGAATCAATTAACTTACCCGTTGTTGCATACCTGAGTACTTTGGATAGATAATTCTTCGGTTCATCCACACCAGTAAATGGCATACGAATGCGATAGACTTGTGCCTTATCTTTGAGATAGACATCGGAAATTCCTTTACTAATAGAATATGTACTGCCGAAAAAGTTTGGTTCGGCATCGACGGATTCAATATTACCTTGATAAATACATCCACTAGAAAAATGTGCAAATCGGATGTGTCTGCGTTCACATGCAGCATGTAACAATGCAGGATAAATAGCATTTCCACTAATAGTATTTTGTTTGTCAATTTCACATGCGTCCACATTGGGAACGCCGGTGACTCCCGCACAATTTACTACCCAATCGACAGCAATGCTTCCCAACATATCAACCGCTTCTGTGTGTGAGCACGAGAATACTTTATGTCCACGGAAAGCTAATTCCACAATCATTTTATAACCTGTCCATCCTCTACCTACTACTAATATACGCATAGCATTATCCGATTAAATTTTGTAAATACATACCATACTTCGTTTTACTACATTTATCAATGAAGGGTAGTATGTCTTTATCACATACCCAATTATTATTTATGGCAATTTCATGCGGACTGCCAATCAAATAGTCTTGATGTTTTTGTATTGTTTGTACAAAGTTCGATGCTTCTAACATAGAGTCGGGGTTACCTGTATCGAACCAGACGGTACCTCTTGGCAATGTAATTGCATTCAATGCTTTGTTCTTAAGGTATAATGCATTTAAATCCGTTATTTCCAATTCCCCACGTTTCGATGGAACCAGTTGCCTTGCATAAAGATATACACTTGGCGGATAAAAGTAAAGGCCCGTGACTGCTAAATTACTCTTTGGATATGTGGGTTTCTCTTCCAGTGAGATAACTCTCAATGAACTATCCAGTTCGGCGACACCAAAGTCGGATGGATTCTGTACGGGATATAAGAATATATTTGCGTGCGAGTGCATGACAGACTTTAATAATCCAGTGAGTCCCCCAGAATAAAAGATGTTATCACCAAGAATAAGAGCGTGGTTATCGTAATCAAATACTAATTCACCTAAGTAATTTTTAACAATATTAAACGCATCGGCAATGCCAGTAGGATCGTGTTGAACTAATACGGTAACATCAATTCCCAGTTCCTTTTGAGCGTTATTAAATAACGAGACGATACTCCACTTTTCAGTAGGGGTAGTAATGACAATAAAATCTCTGATGCCCGCCAACATTAGCGTGCTCAGTGAATAATATATTAATGGTTTATCGTAAATGGGTAATAACTGTTTCGTCGTGACCAACGTCGATGGATATAATCTAGACGATGTTCCACCTGCTAAGATGATTCCTAGTGTTCGCATTATTTAGCCCACTTTCCACGCTTTACTAACTGTGCAATATACATAATTTACGCTCCTATTATTTCGCATATTAAATTTTTATACCCGCCACGTTTTATATGAAATCTACTGATACCAAGTGTTTGTTCCACATCTTTAATACAACCAAACATTTTAATTTCTCCACTTAACACATCTGTTACTTTAACTGACTTTGCTTGCGAATTTTTTGAACCTACGAGGGAACCGTTTTCCTTGATAGTTTCTAATCTTTTTTGAATCTCCTCCGCAGTTTTAATTCTTCCGCGGACACTTTCTCCAATCTTGCGCTTAGTATCCTCAGTACACCACGGAATTCCATTGGATTTTCTAGTAGAAATTCTTTTATGATGATTAGACTGAAATGTTTCAGATTGTTTAATTCTTTCGGAGTGCATATCTTTCCATTGTTCCGTTATATAACTCCTATCTGCTGCATTACGAGTTGAATACATTTTCTTATATACATCAGAATCCTTATCTATAGTTTTACCAGAATTCCAAGCCTTGTTCCCCTTAACAGCACCCTGTCCACCGTACGCAAGATTATAAAACTCCGATGATTGATCCGCATTAAAATATCTAACCCAAAATATTTCTCTTTCTCTTAAATGCAATTGACTCGCGCAGTGTTCTAATATTTCTTTTTTAAAATTATTATTACCATATTTTTTTATGGCTAGTAAAAGTACTTTACCAGAACCAAGATATCGTGGATTATTCTTGGTATCAGAGCCAATATACTTCTTTCCATTTATTAAATTTGTTGTCATATATACTATCATATGTATCTCGTTGGTTATGGGAACATATATAAATAGTTGGATGAATGACAAAAATCACCGTTTTAAAATTTATTTTGCCCACTTATTTCTTAATACAATTTGCGCAATGATTCCATATACGGATAGATCTTGATAAGTATCATTCACTGATTCACCCACTACATCAGGTTTATTAAACATAACAAGTTGTTTTAGCCTAGAAATTTTATCTTGAAGTCTGAACCATAGTCCCATGAGCGACAATTGTACGTCATCTGGCGTGGATAATGAGGTGCCTACTGCCACATTTCCTGTACCGTAGTTTGAGTTCTTTAAGCAAAACGTTTCATATTGTTCGTGACAGATTTTCCAGAACTCTTCCGTCATCTGAGGATAGCTTTCTTCTGTTTGTTCAATTACATCGGCATATTTGTATTGATAATCTTTATTCATTTTTATAACCCTATAGTTTGTTTATATAATTTTGTAATCTATCAGACGGTGACCAACCCAATCTATCCAGCGCGGAATTATTTTTACGCAAAGTATTTCTATAGTTACCGTGTTGTTCTGGGAGATATATCTTTCCTACGTCAAATTTATTCTTAAAAAGTTCATACACTTCATTTAAAGAGTAATTTACTCCCATTCCCAGTTCCCATCCATCTTCGTGTACTTCAGTTGACATGGCAATTTTAATTAGTCCATCAACAATATCATCTACATGTGTAAAATCTCTACGCTGTTCACCGTCGCCGACAATCGTAATAGGAAGTCCATCACGTACTTGTCTACGCCAAATACCAATAACTGCGGCCCAGTCACCATCAATTATTTCATGTGGACCATATACATTATAAAATCTAACAATTTCTATATTAGTTTTATATACTAATTTATACATTTTAGCAATTTCTTCACCAATAAACTTGTACATTGCATATGGAGATTGATACGGATTGTGCCACCGTGAAGAAGATCCTGCATATATAACTTTTGTATTTGTCTGTCTTGCCCACTCAAATACAGCTTCGGACCCTTTAGTATTTACACGAAATGTCTCTGCAGGATTTTGAAATGATGGTTGAATTCTAGATAGTGCGGCAAAATGAAAACAAATATTAAAGTCACTATCCATTGTATGAATAGTTTCTATATCACCCACATGATAATTAGCATACAACTGCTCATTTTCTGTTCTGCCGCTATCGTAGTTATCTAATGAATGTACTTCGTGTCCATCTACTATCAATCTTTTAATCAGATTTGTTCCGACAAATCCTGCACCACCAGTAACAAGTATTTTCATATTATTTTCTTGCAGACTCGTAGTTGGAGATGAACCATTCTACAGATTCTTTAATAGCATCTTCGAATGGTGTAAACTTAAAATTAGGAAGGTGGCTCATTATGTTGGAATTATCAGATGGTCTGCGATATTGACCTTCGGGCTTTGTAGTGTCAAACACCACATTTCCCTTAAAGTTAAGTACGTCAACTAGAACATCTACTACGTCACGAATACTAATTTCATCGGAAGTACTCAAGATTATAGGAACTGGTTCGGTATAATCGGTTAATACGTACTCAACCATTTTAGCTAAATCTTTGGAGAAGATAAACTCCCGTCTAGCCTTACCAGACCCCCACACTACAAAGTCAGTATTATTACGTTGGGCAAGATATAACTTGTGAATTAACATAGGAATAACATGTCCATGTATCAATGAAAAATTGTCGTTTGGACCATAAATATTGGTGGGCACCACTGACGTATAATTAATACCGTACTGCTCACGATATGCATTGATTTGAATATCCGATATTCTTTTTGCGTATGCATATGCGTTATTTGAATGGTGGGGTTCACCCAAATGAATTTTATCTACTGTTAATGGATATTCTACATTATCTGGAAACACACACACCGATAAAAAATTCACCAATCGTTTTACTTTATGAATTCTAGCATACTCAATTATGTTTGTATTTATCATAACGTTGTCGAATAAGTATTCACCCTTATGTGACATATTTCCGCCAACGCCACCGACTTTTGCCGCACAGTGAACAACATGAGTAGGCGCATGGTTCTCATACATTATATTTACTTTTTGTGGATCTCGTAAATCTATTTCATGACCGATTCTAATATCGGCATTTAGAGCAGATCCCACCAATCCATACCCGCCGGTAACCAAAACTTTCTTATTCACTTTAATAAACCGTTAGTAACTCATAATTAAACTTGGGATTTACTGCGGTAATTTCTGTGGGCAATACTTTTATATTTTCAATTGATATCATTACACCGTCAAGTTCATATTCACCTCTATCGCTATCTATTAACATATCATATAAGTTTTGAAGATTTGAAATAAATGTATTTGTATTAGAAATCTTATTAAAATCTATTGTTACTTTGATGTTATATTCTGTGGGAGTACCCACTTTGAATATCTCTTCAAAATTATCAGCACGGAATAAATATTTATAATTTTCCCAATCCTCAGAAGTTACACGAAGTAGCTCGTTGGCAACTAAATGTTCTTTGTTGTATTGCTCTATTAGATTATTTTTATGTTCTTGTGAGTCAACCCAAATCGTTGTGAAAAACGGTTCTAAGTTATATACTGTTTGTAAGTTATAATTTTTTACAACCAAATCAATATCCAATTTAAATAACTTTGTTTCACCATGATTGAAGTTTCCCCACTTTCTGATAAACTTCCTCATTTCTATCGAGTCTGCAACTTTTTGAAGATTGACACGCTTTTGCGCTTCGGTGTTGTTAGGATCAAACCAGTTGTTTCCTCTGGAACTTACACAAGTAAAATGATATACATTGGCAGAAAATGTATAAAGTAGTTCTATTCCAGCGTGAACACATCTTTGCACTAAATCAGAATCTTCTCTAGCGCGACGGAATGCTGTGTCGTCACCGTCTAACATCATCCAATCATCTTTATAATATGTGTATGGAGCAAAGAAATATTCTACCAGTTCTTCTCTTTTAACTGAATTAGAAAACTTATTCCAAGCTTCCATGTCAAATTCATCTGGGTGTAGCCCAAAGTTTTTAGTAATAGTCACATTAGATTCACCGTGCAAAGGTGGTTCTACTCTCATAGCACTTAAAAATCTCCCACGTTTCATATGCTTGAGAATATCTGTGTCATAATGAGGGCCGATTACCATGTCACTATGAAGGTGACTTACTATATCATGCTTTGCATATTCTGTTAAAAGAGTTTTGTTACGTTGATATCCTATTGGCATTGATAACGTGTTGTTAATAATGCACAAATCATGAAATTCTTTCTGTTGTTCTACCAGATAGTCAAGACTGTTTTCATTATCGGCATCAATGAAAACAATTATCTGATGGGTTTTGTTGTCAAGATTTGTCTTTAGCGAGTGAAGCAATAACTTAGTATATTCTAAATTATTTACGCCCATGCTGATTGTAAACGTTATATTTTGCATAATTTATTATAGACAGAAGTGATACCTTGTTTTAATCCGATATAATCTAATCCAATATCAGTATATCTACCGATATAATTAGGTATAATTGTTTCGTGGTCACTAATTTGAATTGAAACTTTATAATCAGATTGATTATTGATAATCTCAGCAATCTCGTATAAAGAATGTGATGTTGAATACGTACAGTCTACTTCTTTTTTGGGAGAAGCTTCTTCTATATAATAACCTATAACTTTAATAAAGTCAACCATGTAAAAGAAATCCATTTGTATGTTGTTGTGAATAGTCATGGGTTCTTTATTCTTGTATCTTTTAATATTCGCTTTAATAAATCGTGTATCTAATTCATTTTCATCAAAGGTGGCGTATACTCTTACGTTATAAAAACTATCATACATGGACATAGATTTACGGATTATATTTTTACTTAATGCATAAGGTCTATCAGTATACTGTAACTCAGCTCCAGACCCAATATTAATAAACCTATCGAATTTATTTTTATTAGTAAGTAAATTATAGTACATTTGCAAGTTGTCATCAATCACAGAATAGCTTTCTTCTCTAAGTCTATGCCCACCAACAATTGCGGTATGTATTACTACATCAAAATGTTTATCTGCGAACCATGCATTTACTTCGGACGAATTCCTTAGATCTACTTCTTGTCTAGTAAGTAGATATATTGAATACACATCCTTTAATTCTTTATAAATAGACTGTGCAATATAACCATTACCACCTGTTATCAATATATTTTTCATAGTACCCATTGAATGTTTTCTAAAAGGCCAGGAATGAATTTTCCGTTTTCATCAAGTGACGCCATTACTTTTGGTTCATGTACTTCTTCTGGGTCCGTGAATACCTCAATAACTGCGGGGCCTTCCATGTTAAAAAATTCAGACAACGTATTATCTAATTCACTATGACTTTTAATACTAAAGTATGGTAAGTCGTATGCTTCTATAATCTTTTTAAATTCTGGAAATGTTACACCACTTGTCTTATCAGAAGCAACTAGTTTACCCTTAAAGAAAGTTTTTTGGGAAATTTTAATAGACAGATACCCATCATTATTCAGTAGTACTAATTTGATTGGTAAATTATAATGCTTCATCGTTTGCAGTTCATGAATGTTTAAATGTAAACTGCCATCTCCTTCAATGCATACTATTTTATTATGAATTGCTGCTCCGATTGCCGCCGGCAATCCATATCCCATAGCCGCACAACCAGTGTTAGTTACAAGTCGCTGATTTTTTCTCAGATTTAAAACTTGCATCGTAGCAACATTTGCTGTACCATCACTGGTTATAATGTGATGGTCATGTGGAATGTGTGCTTCTAACTTTTCCATAAAGTGATAATGACTAACATACTTTTCATTTGCACGATGCCTATCTAACACGCGTGGCGACTCGTAAGCGCGGTCACATTGGTCCAACCATTCTTGTGTACTAGTTGGTAGTTCCTTAGTTAATAATTTTTCCAAGAACTTAGAGGCATCCGATACAACCTTCATATCAGGAAACAATGTAGGTTTATTCAACTCTGCTTCGTCAATGTCCACATAAACTCTATATGCATTCTTTGCAAAACTCTTAAAATTATATCCCGTCTGACGAACATATAGTCTAGAACCTATCGTAAGAAGAAAGTCACATTCACTCAATAATGTATTTGCGCAAATCTGAGCATGTGTGCCAAATCTACCGTAATAGTGTGGATAGTCGCTGGTAATAATATCATTGCCATTTACAGCAGATATCACTGGCACAGAAGTACGATCACATACTTCCTTCATAAGATCCACTCCACCAGACAATCTAATTCCATTGCCCACAACGACCATTGGTTTTTTTGCAGATTTCCATTTCTCCACAATTAAATCAAGCTGTGTGTCATCAACAGTTGATACATCTATTGATTCCGTGAATCCCACTAAGCTATCTGGGTCTATTATTGCCGACTGAACATCTAGCGGAATATCTATCCACACTGGTCCTGGCCGGCCAGTCGTTGCCAATTTACATGCCTTCTCTAAATGATAACGAATGTCATTTGGGTCATTGACTTGAACCGCATATTTAGTCATAGACTCCACCACCTTAATGATATTGAATTCTTGGTCACCAAGTTGACGAAGTGGGAGATTAGTATAATTGGTACTCATTTCCCGATTAACTTGTCCACTGATGTAGATTACAGGAATAGAATCCAACCAATTAGATAACGTTCCTGTTAACGTATTAGTGCCGCCTGGTCCACTGGTAACCAAACATGCTCCTAGTCTATTACCCATGCGCGCATATCCTTCGGCGGCCATCGCGGCAGCTTGTTCATGATGGGTTGCAATAAATCCTACACCATCTACATTGGTCAAAGAATCAATAAGAAAAATACATCCACCGCCGGAGACAGTAAATACCGTGTCTACGTTATATTGATCTTTTAAAAATTGTATAATATAATCAGATAATCTCATTGTTGTTTACTAGCTGGAAGGTGTTATGTAAAACCGCTTCAATAAAAGAAACGTCATCAATAGAATATACCATAGGTGCGTCAGAAATCAAGATGTCTACAATCTTATCTGTAGTTTTTTTGTCTTGTTTTATTGCTTCTAGTATTTCAGATAAATCAAACCATTGTTTCTCAAGAGTTATGGCGTGCAACATCTCTTGTGCATATTTTATGATTAAATTAATATTAGAAACTTTCAATCCCATTTTTTGCGAAAGAAGACACGATGCAACACACCCAATAATAACTCCAATTCCATGCGGTATTTTATTGTTAGACGTAAACTCTAAAGCGTGACCAAATGTATGACCAAAATTAAGGAACTTTCTTTCTTTTACGTCAAATTCGTCTAGGTCAATAATACTTTTTTTGTACATCAACCCATTAAAAATGGTATGATTTATATTTGATTTATCTAATGCTAAATGAAAATCATTCATTTGATCTGTTAATATATGAAATTTAAATATCTCACCCATTCCACTGATGTATTCTTCTTCCTGTAATGTAACCAAAAACTCTGTAAAAATCAAGGTGCGTTTTGGAGGATAGAATGTCCCGAGAACATTTTTCTTTTTATTAAAGTTTATTGAGGTTTTCCCACCGATACAACTGTCCACCTGCGATAATAAAGTGGTTGGAACTAAAATATATTTAATTCCACGGTGGTATACAGAACAGCAGAATCCAATCAAATCTTGGAGAATTCCTCCACCAATTACTAAGATGGTGGAATTCGATTTAACGCCGAGGTCCATCATTTTTTGTAAAATAATTAAAGACATCTCATATGTTTTATTAGATTCTATACATTCTACAACTACATTTTTTTCTCTGTATAACGAGGGATATAATTTTTGAACCTTTTGGTCAATGAATACAAATGTGTTCGCTTCATCTATATGTGATTCAATCTCTGAGATTGCGTCTACAAACTCAACTGTGTAATTACCCAATACAGAATTTAATGAAATTATCTTGTGCAAGAAAAACCTCCATCTATTATAATATTTTGACCACTTATGTAAGTGTTATCAACGGTTAAGAAATATGCAAGCGTGGCAATTTCTGCGGGGGTTCCCAACCGCCCAAGTGGAACATTAGACACTGTCTGTTTTAAATCTTCTGGTGTATTATTTTTATAGGTTAGTTGTGTACCAATAAAGCCAGGAGATAGTGTGTTAGCAAGTACATTATATTGAGCGTATTCTGCGGTTATAGACCTAGATAATGCATCTAATGCAGCTTTACTAGCAGAATATGCGGATCTATTTTTCTTCGTTTGCTCAACCCATATACTTCCAATATTAAGTATACGTCCATACTTTCTTTCTTTCATATATGGTAAACAGTTCTGTATGATGCGAAGAGGTGCTAGATAATTAACCGTCATCACATCAATATCAGTAACTTCGGTTATGGGCAGTATCGGATTAATACCAGCATTATTAATTACAATATCATAATCAGTGTCAATAAGAGTAATATCTTTTGTCAAATCTAATTTCGCCCTCGTAGGAGCATCAACAATATGGCCATTAGATTTAAACAACTCGACTATATTCAATCCAATACCACCAGTACCACCCGTAACCAATACTTTCATTATAGTAACGATTGGTTGATACGATCTTGAATCATTTTAATTCTCTTCATATCTTGGTCTGCCATTTTACTATATGCTTCACTCTTAGACAACAACCATTCATATTCAAACCGCTGTCCTTTAGACAATGCCCTCGTCAAGTTTTTTAATGTAATGGACGGATCAAAAATAGCATATCGCGTTTCAAATTTATCTAAAAGGCCTTCGGAGTGTAGTTTTTTCATAAAACTCAACGATTCTACAGTTACCGCTCCACCCAAACACGCTTTCATACCCTTCTCTTTGGCAATTGCGAACACTCGTTTAGCGTGTTTATAAACTTCATCACTATTAACATAGGTTCTATCCTTGTTCATAGAAGATACTAAATCTACTCTGCCAACTGTCACTCCATATAAGCTTTCAGCTTGCTCAGTAGCTAATATTTCTTCTATTGCATTAACTGCACTAATAGTTTCTATGTTTACATTAATCTGAAGAGTATCTACAATATCTTTCTCAATGTACGTGTGCACAGAATCAATAAATTTTTTCAAGGCAAATGGGGACTCTACCATAGGAGCTACAATTCCCTTTACTCCAATTATCAAGGAATCTTTTAAATCACGAATAGCTTCTGGTCCACCAATCTTTAGTGTAACCTTTGTTTTTGCTTCGTTACACACTTGTTTTAAACGAATAGTTTCGTTAAATGTTGCCCCCTCATCTTCAAAACTGGTTTTGATACCAATTAGTCCATCGTTCTCTACCATGTCTGTTAAAATTTTAACGCATGTTGATTCTCTAGTATTCATCATAACCTCAGTATTAATGTTAATCTTTTATTTAGCTAAGTCTGCGTGTTCCACCAATATAGTATTTCTACCATCAGTGCGATTTAATGCCATCAAGTATGATGGAACAATTTGTTCCGCGTCTAGTAATTCTATCACATCTGTGTTTTTTAACATCAAGCGAAATGCTTCGGTAAAATTACCCTTATGTTGACACTGGGGGTCTACGGGCTTCTCGCTACCTACAGATACTCGTATAATAACTTTGGGCGCACATTTTCCATCGGACATGGTTATAAATTTATCCAAGTGATTTACAATTTGATCAACTCCCATCAACAAAAAGTTCCATCGTGGATAGGTTGATACAGGAATCATTCCTTCAATAGCCATACCGTTCGCCAATCCACTTTGAAAATATTCAGCAATAGGTAATTCCATCCGTTTGTTTTCTGGAAGATGTTTGAGTGATTCATACAACCCCGTTCCTTCATATTCTACTGCTTGACCTATGAATATTGTTTTTGGGTGCTCTGCTAATAGACTCATTGCCTTTTTCAATTCTTCTAAGTATTTCATAATTAAAATTGAACCCTCATCCCAGCACCCGCATGGGGATACTTGTCGTTAGAGTATTGGTAGTAATATAGATTTTTCTGTTTCACTACACCGCCTGTATATTCCCCTTCAAGAAAGTACGGCGTCTCTCTACCCCAGATACTAGGTGTGGGTGTACACACAGATTTCCGATTGTCCTCTACAACAAACGTAATAGGTAAGTCATGATTCACACTGTACTTATATGCCTCATGAAACGCACCAGTTTCTGCGCTCATATCACCCACCCAACACCATACTCTATTAGATTTACCCTGCAATTTTATGGCGAATGCAATTCCCGCTGCTATAGAAGGTATTCCTCCTACAATTGAACTGCAAATGAACTTGTATTCAGGTAGATTCATTACCATTGATTTACCATCCATAATAGTTTTCTTTACAAGTTCTTTTGGTATACCCTTCAACAATGCTTGGTAGTGATTTCTCCATGTACAACACACCCAATCATTTTCTATATCAATATCATTAAATACTTCTGTTATGAGTTCTTCATTTCCAGAGTACAAATGAACAGGTGCTTTAATTTTCCCTTGATTAAAAATATTTCCTATGTCCGTTTCAAAAGAAATTAATTCGTTTTTAGTTACCATATAAAATTATCTTCGTATAATTGTTTTGTGTTCACCATCATATAAATTAACCACTTCCCCCTCAATTGTCAAGTAGTATCGTGCGAGATTCTAACCATATCATATAATGGAGTTATTGACGGTAATATAAATTCAATTTTATTGTCTAAACAATAATCATATACTGCACATTCTATAGCATAGTTATAATTTTTATTTCTAAGATGCACACTGTTATAGAAATATTCATCTATGTTATTAAAAAACTCCGTCATAATTGTACTTTGATGAGTATCTGCAATTTTCCAAATATCAAATACTGTACGCTGGTCAATCGCTGGAATTACTACTTGTGGCACAGAGAACGATTCAACATCCAACTTATTATTGAACTTCAAATCAAATCTAGTAAAGAAATATTTATCATATTCTCCAAAACTTTTAGCTACATTGAATATTTTATGTTGACCATAAAAATAATTTTTCAATGCCATAAATGGAGGTGGAATATGTATTCCATACTTTGAATATATTTCACTGGCCCAATGGTCTGCGCCATTATCTGTTTCTACAATTAAATGTTTTGGATTGTATGCTTTTTTGATACCATCAATGTCGGCAGTTCTACTTGAAATTTCCTCAAGCTGCCCATCCAATCTGAATTGATAGCCATTCCACCAAGAACCAGTTTTTGAATTAATTCTATCCCACGTATGTATAAAAATATCTCCCGGCGCTACCGAGAAAATATTATCAAAAAACGCTTGGTGGCACTGTCTCCATGTTCTGGAATGTCCATGTAATATGTAGGCTATTTTCACAGAGGTATCACCAGATGAAATTGTTTTTATAATACTCTACGATATTAAGTAATTCATCATCAAATATTGCGGTAGGCTTCCAACCAAGAGCACGAAGTTTAGAATCATCTAATGCATATCGCACATCCATCCCAGGTCTTACTGTAGACAAATCAATGTATGAGTCGTAGTCAGAGTCTCCAGTATACAATTCAATGAGCTTTTTTGCTGTTGTTAAATTGTTTTGCTCGAAACCACCACAGATATTATAAATTTCGTTGGTAACTTCGGATTCAACAATAGTTATTACCGCGTTAGCAGTATCTTGTGCGTGTAACCAATTTCTAATTGGGGTTCCACCGTTATGCAGTGGAATTTTTCTTCCTAGTCCAAGGTATTTACATGCTTTCGGAATAAGTTTTTCAATATATTGACCCGCGCCATAATTGTTTGTTGGTCGAATTATTACATATGGAATTTTATATGTTCTTGCCCATGCAAGAATTAACATATCTGCTGCGGATTTTGTTGCAGAATATGGATTGGATGGTTTTAACAAATCTAATTCTGTGTGTGCTCCCTCATCAATATCACCGTATACTTCGTCAGTTGAAAAATGTAATAGCGTTGGAATGTGTCTACCTTCCGAACGATAATTTCTTATAAGTTCAAGTAAATGATGTACTCCATTTATATTTGAATGTACAAACTCATCACTTTTTACAATAGAATTACCTACATGAGTTTCTGCTGCAGAATTAATTACATAATCACATTCATATAAGAATTCGATATCATTAATATCTGTTTGAGAAAATGTAAAGTTTGGGTTTTGTGAAAATTCTTCCAATAATTCTGGTCGAGAAGCATAAGTAATTTTGTCAACGCCATATACGTACCATCCCTTCTTCAAACATTCTCTGGTTACATATGATCCTATAAATCCTAAGCAACCAGTAACATAAACAATTTTCTTTTTATTCATACCTCAAACCCCGCGTTGGTTAAATATTCATTCATTTTAGCTAAAAATACTCTCGGTTTACCTTCTCCCCGCGTGTGTCCTATGAAATGAGAAATTTTGGATTTCAAATTTGGTATCCACCCATCCATCTCATCTTCTTGATGAAGTTGCCCAAATCTTGGATGATATCCATAATTCGGTACGACATAATATTCTTCCTCATCTAATATATGCGGGGTATTTTTAGATAGTACTATGTTCATTAAACTAAACATAGATTGTTGTTGTGTATCTAATAAAAACCGCTCATCACCCCAGATTTCTGTACCATCTTCTCTGTATATGCTTTTAAATAATATAAGAGACAGCAGTTCGTGAAACCTATCTACTGAGAGGAATGCATCATACATAGTTAAATCAATTCCTTGAAACCCCGCATTAAATCCTTGAAACAAGGGATTTCTTGATTGATATCTTTCCGCAAATCCTTCTCCAAACAGTTGACGAAATGAATTAAATAATACCTTATCACAATTTACGTTCATGGGTTCTGATATAAGAACGGGTATTTTATTTTTCATGAGTTCTACTATATCCGCAAAATCATAATTGATTAATACATCATCGTCGTATATTAAATAATAATCATATAATTTCACTCTCCGCAAATAATGTGCTATGAGGATGTGGTATGCTGCTGGCCACGCATCAAATCTATCTACATTTGCATCGGCGTATACAGTTTTCATATAATTCTTTAAAAACTGTCTATCATATGAATGAATGTTTTTAATATGTTTTTCAATTAACGCTGCCCATTTAGGATCATCTTGATTCTCTGGATTATTTGGGTCCGTATTATCCCACAGAATATGAAATTCTACCTGTAGTTCTGGGTCTACATTAAAAATTTTAGTTTGAATCTGATGTAGTGCGAAAAAAGATTGTTTATTCTTACATCTCATCATGTTTGCTATTACTAGTTTATCCATTAATTACTCCGGAAGTGTATTGTAAAATTTTCTATCTCGTAAACGCCGATATCTTCTATTGACTGTAGTATATAAGATAACGATTGTAAATATTCTACTGCAGTTGGCGTCAACTTATTCGCGTCAAATTCAACTGTTATATTACTTTCATCAACACTGATAAGATTTATATATTCATCTAAGTGTGTATTACTATTATGCGCCACTATCTTTGCTGGTATGTATCGGTATGGAATACCATTATCCAATGTATATTTCCTCACCATTTCCCAGGCAACTTTCCATTTTAATACGAATAATTTTGACGTAGTTTGCATCGCTTCGTCACTTTCTTTTGTTCCTCTAGAAGTTAAACTCCCCATGTGATATACTAAACTATTGCAAGCAAGAACAAAGTTATATCCTGCCATATGCATTCTAAGCATTAAATCTGCATCTTCAAAAAAATATGGCTTAAAGGTAATATCAAACCCACCGATGGCATCTATTGAACTCTTATAGCCCGCCATAAAAAATCCACCATACGGAGATTCAAAAATATCTTGTGGAAGAAGTTTAATTCGTTCCTCACAAAATTGATTAAATGCATCCAAATCAAATTCACTTATAGACCGACCAAAGTTTTTAATAGGTTTTTGTATAGTATCTGGTTCATTATATAATGGGGGTTCTACCGTAACGAAGTTACAAAATTGTGTTTCTGTTACATTGGGTATGATATTTTCTAGAAAATTTTTCGCAACAAATGTGTCATCGTGTAAAAACACGAAACATTTTTTACTACAATTATAAAGTGCAAGATTGTATCCCTCGCTGACGTACACTCTATGATCCGTTGATACCTCTATCAAATTTTCATCGTCGGAATTTAATATAGCAGCCGTATTATTATCATAAACGATAACTATCTCATTTTTTGGATACTCCGCGCGTATTGAGTCATATACACCGCGAAGGCGATCTACATCCTTACCAGGAGTTACCAGTAAGAAACTAAAATCACTTAAAGTAAGCATAACACTTTTCCACAAAAATGTCAAGTTGCTGATTTGTAATTTCTTCAATCCTATTAAGTTCATCATTAAATTCATTTCTAATACTCTTAGCTCTATTTAAATCATCTACTCCATATGCGATATACTTATGTAACCAAAATCCAGAAATGTATTCTTCTTTGTCAATTTTGTTAGGAATAACTATAGTATCGGTGTTACACATTAATGCTTGTATCGTGAGATAAGTATAGGTATCATAACAATAAAAACGTTCTACTGAATTAAATAATGAAGACAGCCCCACCACATCGCCAGCCGCATGATATGGAATGAAGATACTATCTTTTGGATGTATGTATTGATGTTGTTGGATAATTGATTGTGCCTTTCTAAGTGTCCAACACGATCCGGTTCTCGGCATTCTTCGGTCAAAAAATATGTCTTTGTGTGATTCACCAACATACAATAAATTATCAGAATGTTTATAATATTCCTCAGTTTTATATAACGAGACATACCAAAACCAAAGATCAGAATTTTCCCATGTGTCTATGTGAGGTTTGCTTGGTGGACCGAGAATCCATCGTACCACGTTGGGCGCGTTTAAATAATTTCCATACCAACTCTCTGGATATATTACTACCACATCATTCAAGTTATCCAGTATTTCTTGTGTTACCATTTTAGTATTATATTTTTCATACACACCAAATTCCTGTGAGAAATTCAAGGGAATTAAGTATGCGTCATGGCCGCGTTCATTTAGGAGATGACACAGCTTATGGAGAACTTTGAGTCCTCCAATTCCCATGTCAAATCCATGTGTACTAATTAAGAATTTTTTCATATAGTGTGTTTTGAGTGTCTGATAAATACCAATCAATGTTTGATGAATGTTTTTCTTCACCCATGCAATGCATGGAATCTAAAGTATTCGGTAATTCTATAATACGTGGTACATCTAATGCATGTGCTATCACGGCAGGGGAAGTCAGATTAGAAATCATTAGTCCACATGAATTGATGGTGGTGAACCATTCATCAAGTGTACTTATCTTAACAAATGGAATGTGTTGATAGGGAAATGCCCGATAATCATCTTCATTTGATGACACAAATATAATATCATCTCCATACTGCTCTATAATCTGACTGAATGGGAAATCATCATTTAGCCGTGCTGGATTGTTTCTTCGATGAATTACTACCTTATCAATAAATCTCTCATCTATTTTATTATGAGTCATCCATGCATATTCATTTCCAATTGTAAAATTGAATGTATTAGCATACAATTCTGACCAACACGCTTTATATAAAAAAGGAGAACGAATGTATCCACCCAAATCTACATACCCATCATTCACTAGCTTCAAATTCTTGATTCGAACTGGGGTATTGTTGGTTGAAGTTTGTATTGGGTCCAATTCATAATCGGTGAGAATAGAAAGTGAACGTATATAACTCTGATTCAATAATATTGGTTTTAATTCTTCATAGGTATTATCAATACCGAATTCCCACCCAATATCGTACATATGAACATTAGCAGTTGAACTCAGGTGCTTTACAGCAAACAATGAATGTAGAAAATCTCCAAGTTTGCCGCCCATTAAAAAGTTATTTACCATACATTTTTGTTGAACCTTGTTTATATAATTTCTGTAATTTTCCAGTGGATACCATCTCGTTTAATTTCTCATCAATTTCTTGGATGAGGTCAGTTCTTAAACTGTTTGCAACATTTGTTACTCTAGTAGCATCAGCAATTTGTTTATCTGTAGCATTTTTGTCACGCTTGATATCTTCAGCCATCCAGATTCTTGTATTAGTAATAGTTAATTTGTCAATTAAATTGGCGATAGTTTCCATTATTATTTACCTACTATTTCAAATTGTGGACAAGGAACTATAAACTTCCCCCCATTAGACAAAAACTCAGATTCACGTTTGACAAACTCAGAAATAAAATGCCAAGGTAAAACTAACATATAGTCGGGTTTCATTGCTCGTACTTCTTCTTCGGAAAGAATAGGGATATTAGTTCCAATAGTTTTCAATCCAAACTTATACGGAGAACGTTCGGCAATAGCGTCAATCAATGTATGGTCCAATCCAAACCACTGCAACAACGTGTTACCTTTAGTAGATGCACCATACCCACAAATAATCTTTCCCTTTGCTTTCTCAGCCTTAATAAAGGATACGGTCTGCTCTTTCAGGTCTTCAATATTTTGCTGAAATGTATTCCATACTTCGATATTATTTAAATCAAAGTATTCACGTTCATAATGTAAAATTGCATTCATTCTAAATCCACATACATCGCGTAACGGACCAGTTCCAAATGAATTAGCGCTAGCCGTATACTTTTGTACATACACACGGAAACTTCCACCGTTCACATCATTTAACTCACAGTCTACTACTTTTAAATTATGTCCAGTAAACAATGACATGATTGACGATAGTGAATAATAATAGGCATGTTCGTGGCATATATTATCAAATGCCAATTGCGCAAGCATCAGTGGTGTATACGACATCTGTAATACCCAAACACCATCATCATCCAACACAGACTTTATATCTTCTATAAATGGATGTGGGTCCATCAAATCATAGAACATAGCAATAGTTGTGATTACCTTTGCCTTTCTATCGCCATACCCAGTACGTTTATACGCATCATAACTAAAATAATCTTGAATAACAATGCCATGTTTAGATGATTCTACATGAAAAGAATCTTCCGCGGGATCTATTCCCAACTTTACAAGATTAGAAGGAACTTGACGTAGTAATGTACCGTCATTACAAGCAATGTCTAACCAAATATCATTATCCTGTAAACTAACGCGAGATACTATCTCTTGTACAATACTACCAAGTTCCTTAGTCATGGTAGCATTGATTCCAGAACGATACCAATACTTTCCCCACATTGTATTAGATGGAGGAACTTCAGTTAATCTAACCGCTCCAATACTTTCATCAAGTTCTAAATCCAATGACCACTTAGTTCTATTTCCATAGTCATCGTCTGACTTAATAAAATCCGAGACGTAATGCTTTCCTATGTTTGTAACTATCATTGGCAAATTCCTGAGATAAACTTGTTTAGTATCTGTTCAATGTAATCAGTCTTTTCTTTGTTGATAACGGGACTAGTCCCTAAGAAGAATGTATCTGTCGTAACCTTTCTTGCTACTGGGAACTTTGTGATTACTTCATTCACATCATACATTCCGGCATAGGCAGGTTGCAACATAATATTACCAGCAAAGTACGGCCGTGTTTGAATCATATGAGATTCAAAGAACTGACAGATATCAGACCGTTTAAACGGTGCATCGTCACGTAACGTCACTGGAAAGGCAAACCAATCGGGGTCTGACTTTGGTTGTGCTCTATGCAGGTGGAAGTACTCTTCATACTTAGAGAATGCTGCGAATAAGTTATTATAATTCTCACGGCGTTTCTGCCCAATCTCTTCCAACTTATCAAGTTGTGCCAATCCAATTGCCGCTTGAAGTTCAATAGGCTTTAAATTATATCCAATCTCTTCATACACATATTTGTGGTCGAACAAATAATCTGGAAGTGCTGGAAGCCAATTACTAAATCTACATTCGCATGAACCGTTTGCCAAAAGATTCTGCTTACCGACGCAGTAACATCCACGGCCCCATTCTCTAAATGACCGAACAATCTTTTCTGTCTCTGGGTCATTCATTGCAACGAAGCCACCTTCTCCCGTTGTGATATGATGTGCAGGATAGAACGAGCAACTGGCCATTTCACCAAATGAACCAAGTTTCTTTCCATCATACGTACTCCCCAATCCATCACAACAATCTTCCAACAGAATGAGGTCATACTTCTTAATAATCTCCATCAACTTATCCATGTTGGGCGGATTGCCAAGAACGTGTGCAAACGTAATAATTTTTGCATCTGGGTGTTCTTGACATACCTTCTCTACTTCATCCAAATTGAGATTCAACGTATCTAATTCAATGTCCACAAATACTGGTTCAAATCCACTTTGGAAGATTGGGTTTATCGTGGTTGGAAAGCCAGCAATCGGAGTAATTACCTTACTGCCCTTTGGGAAGTTTCGGCCTCTCATAGAAGTCAATGCCTTCAACATCAATAAGTTGGCAGAAGATCCACTGTTGACAAATAGCCCAAGTTTCTTGCCCAATAACTCTGGAAACTTACGTTCAAATTTTATGGCATCTGCGCCAAGGACCAACCATCCACTCAATAAACTTCGTATGGCATTAACATATTCATCGTGAGTAAAGTATGGACCGGCATACTGAACCCAATCTTCGCCGGCTACCCACGTCTTTTTAGAATCTTTATTCTTTATATATTCTTCTACTAACTTCAAAATTTCTTCCATAATAAACCTTTATTATAAATTGTGTATAATTAATCCATTCTGTAATATAACATATTCATATCCATTTGTCAACAGATGTGATTACCACTTATTCATTGGACACGTTGTTTTTATAAACTTACTCTTTGCTTCCATAAAACATCCGCATTTACTACACCGGTTATCTTCTTTAATAAAGAACTCACAACCACCGCAGATACTCATGCGGTGGTTGTAAACTTCGTCGGGTGCAATAAGACCCTCTCCTGCAACAACTCCAGAGATAATATCTTTTGCACTTCCAACGAATCCCTTCGCCATATCAGTGAGTGATGGCAACTTTGGTTTATCGTGGCATTCTGGTTCTAAACATACTCCAAATGGATTAGTCATTCAAGTTCTCCGATTAAAATCTGTCGTAAACTAGAGATATTATTTACTGCAAAGGTTCTATATCTACGATCATTTTTCATAGTTGAGGCTGTATACCGAGCGTACGCGTCGTCGGATTGTAAATTTGTTAGTGGATTCGACCTATTATCCCCACTGTAGTTAAATACTTGTCCAAATTCTGTTGATATTCTAACAAGATCCATATCCGACAAATCATCTACCAATAATCCGTGTAATTGGTCGTTAGTCGTTGATTCATTTTTTTTAGCAGGATCAATCACCAACACTATATAACTTCCAGTACTCCCATCTTTAATTTTCTTATACGAAAATTCTATAAGCATACCAGATTTTATATTATTTTTTGATATAAACTTGCGTTCACTCCGTAACGCCATTATTCAACCTTATTTAGCTTGGGAAGTTCAATCTTCTTTAACTTCGGTAACACTAATGGCAACTGCTTGGGAAACTCAGGAACATACTTATCCAGCAATTCCCACGTTCGTTTCTGAATACTTTCATACGAGAACTGCTTACGGTTACGGTCTGCTGTAGCGTATGCTTTATTCTTAAAGGTGGTATAATCCATGAATACTGCACCCATTGCATTGACACATTGCTGTGGGTCTGCGGTAAACCACTGTGATTCTGCCATAATGACATTCTCCCACACAGAACTTGGATGCACATTCTTCAATTCTCCACCGATCAATACCGCTTCGTCTTGTCGTAGGAAGTCCATATGACCGCTCCAACCACTTGCAATCACAGGCTTACCACTGACACTTGCTTCCAAGAGTGGACGACCAAATCCTTCACCCTTTGTAAAACTCACATGTGCCTTGACCTTCGGGTGGTTATACAACGTATTCATTTCCTTTTCCGTCAACTCACCATGTAGTAAATATACGTTTGGAAGTTTCTGTACGCCTGTTAGTACAACCGAATCCTTTAACTGTTGAATCTTGGTGAGAATTTCTTCACGGTCCAATATAGAAAATCCTGCACTACTCGTCTTAAGAATAAGTGCTGGTAGTGGACGATCTGTAATCTGCTTAAATGTTTCTAAGAACAGTTTAATCAATACCCCCACATTCTTTCTATCTTCACTATACTCACCACGGAGCCAATGTCCAACGAAAGCAAAGCAGAATGTTTCTGGAATGGTATTCAACGTCTTCGTAAATTCAGCATCGGTAGGCGCCTTCTTTCCAAAGATGTTCGTATCAATACAATTGTGTAGAACTTCGATAGGTTTTGTAAGTTCCATCGTTCCTTGTTGTCCCTGTGGATTCTGGTATCCATACTTACTATTTTCAAATACATTCTTAGAATGTTCAGAAATCGTAAAGATTGCATTCATACGATTGCATCCTTCAATCCACTGAGGTGACGCTGTGGTCGTTTCAATCCCCGCAGTAATACCAATGTTATATTTTCCAATCGGTTCAAATTCGTTGGGAACCGTAATAGAAATAAACAATTCGGGTTGCTTGTTTATATTTGAACGAATAATTCTATCCAAGATCATTTTGTCTTTTGGATCGTTTTCATCCAATGCGTTCATAGGCGTGTCACCCCAATTCACACTATGAACTTTTACATCAAACTTATCATATTCAATAAGGTGCCGGATAATATCTCGGCTCATATCTCCGTATCCCGAGCGCGTTGCGCATGGGGCACGAACTACGCACAATGGCTTTACTTCTGTATTCATACCATAACCTCTAATTTTTTAATATCATGATTGATCATTTTCTTTACCCATACATCAAATGGAGTTTTTGGTTCCCACCCAAGTACAGTTTTAGCTTTACTTGCATCTCCGCATAATACTTCAACTTCGGCGGGACGAATATATCTTGGATTTATTTTAACATACGAATCCCAATTATTAATTCCCACGTTATTGAACGCTGTATCTAAAAATTCTCTGATGGTTCTGACTTCGCCCGTAGCAATTACAAAATCATCTGGCGTTTCTTGTTGTAACATCATCCACGCTGCTTCTACGTAGTCCGGTGCATATCCCCAATCTCTACCCGCATCTAAATTACCTAGTTCTATATGGGTATCCAATCCAAGATGTATTCGGGCAACACCGTGTGTAATCTTACGAGTAACAAATTCCAATCCACGGCGTTCACTTTCATGATTGAACAACAATCCAGACACATTAAACATATCATAACTTTCACGATAATTTTTTGTAATCCAATGGCCATATAACTTAGAAACTCCATATGGAGAACGTGGATAAAATGGCGTAGTTTCTCTAGAAGGATTTTCTACCATTCTACCAAACATCTCACTGGATGATGCTTGGTAGAATTTAATAGGTTTGCCGTACTCACGAATAGCTTCTAACATTCTTAGGACACCGAGAGCAGTAATATCACTAGTTTGTTCTGGCGTATTCCAACTTTCTGCCACAAAAGACTGTGCCGCAAAATTATATATTTCATCGGGATCTGACGTTTTTATGCACCGTAGCAGTGAATTTTGATCTGACAAGTCTCCGATAATGAATTGAAAGTTTGGATGTAATTCTAAATGATTGGTATTCTCTCTATTTTTTACAGAGACTCTGCGTTCCATCCCGTATACTTTATATCCTTTATCAAGAAGAAATTCAGCCATATACGAACCATCTTGGCCGTTTATCCCAGTCACTAATGCACGTTTCATATTACGCTTTCACTAAAGTATAACGTTCCCGCGGAGTCCAATTTTCCAGCGTTGTATTAATATGTTCTACAAACAATTCTCCCATCTTTTCTGCTGTCATCATGCCTGGGCCCATTGCGTATTCACGACCTAACATACCACGGCGCTTTCGTTCTTCGCGTGTCATGTTGTACAGTTCAAGAATTTGATTGCCCGCGTCTTTCCAATCACACCGATCATCAAAAATATATGGAGTCAGTGGTGAACCCTGTAATGCCCTTGATGTTGGATAACATGGGAATGCCCATTCACCATGATTACGGAAGCGGCCATCGTGATTACTGCCCCATTCAAACGTGAAATCTTTTTCTGCGTCAAGGTATTCACCTTCATCGTTCTTGAACCCACATTGGTCTTGCAATCCACCCGTGACGTTGACAATAATCGGCGTTCCTGCCAACATGCTTTCACACGTACCCAACCCAAATCCTTCGTTACTTGCGAGATTAATCGTAACATCGGCGACGTTGTATAGAGCGTTAAGCACACTTGCATGAACTTGCTGATTACTAAAGACTGCCTTCACGTTTGGTACCACATCTCGGATAACGACGGGAAGATCTGTTCCATTCTCGTCTATTGGCGCGGTATGCATGACGATGCGGCAACGATCTGCCTTTTCCTTTGGAAGTTGTGACAAGAAATGGTCGTAGGCAAGCAGTACATCAGAAGTCATCTTACGACGAAGATTACGTGCGTTATAGAATACCACGAAGTCTACTTCTTGATTGTTCAGTATACCTTCCTTGACATTATTTATCAACGACTGCCCCTCTACATTATCTTCGGCAATCGGGTAGAACTTCTTCACATGGTCAATACCATGTGGAAGATAGGTAACAACCTTATCCTTAGCATCCTCACCCAACACTTGCTTGACAATGTTATAGGTTTGCTTACTAATGCAAAACAATCCGTCATCAGACTTATAGAAATTCTTATTATACTTGGGGTAAGGAAGATCATCCCAAATAGTATAGAACAACATAGGAATCTTCTGACGGATTTCGTGTTCGATTTGATAGAGCCAAATCCAATAACGAGGATCGGTAAAGTGCAGAATGGCATCGGGCTTTTCGATTTCCAACAACTGCCGAACCACCATACTATCTCCATATCCGTTCTGTGGATAAATACGGACTGATGCATCAGTAACACCCGTAACATTTGCTACCTCGGCGCTGATGTCAATTTGCTTTCCTGCTTCTGGGTGATTAACTGCGGCACCCACTTGAATCCAATTAAAGATACCACATGTTTGTTCTACAATTTCTCTAGACATAACACCAATACCCGAATGGACTCGGATGTCATCGGACATTAACATGATTTTCTTACGTTGTTCTTTTGGTAACCATTGTTTCATAATAGTATTTTGTTAAGTGTTGATAAATTTACGGTGCCACAATATCATGTCGATGTGGATTTGGGTTAATCGGATGACTATGTGGATTAGGAGTAATATTAGAACCACCAGTTCCCGCTGAGCCTCTTATATTTAAAGTAACGGGCGCTGTTTCTAATGTCAAGTACGCAGTTTTAACGTCTGTATTTAAATATTTTTTAATTGCACGTGATAATGCAACCGAAAATACTCTTAAATTTTTTAACGTATCAGAATTTTCATATGCTGGACCTACTAGTTCCGGATATTGCTTTCTAACTTCTGCTCTAAGTTCTGCTTCAATATACGCCGTAAGTTGTGCTGAATCGGACCCGCCAGCAGCTGCCGTGCCTATAACCTCCATATTAGCATTACTAGTAGTTCCCGTTTCAACGGGAACAGTGTTGATAACGGTGGTGTTATTAGTATTAACAGCCCCAATATATGTTGAATCGGGGTTCGGAGCAAGGTCACTGAGCATACGGAATTCTACGCCGCGACCAGCAACTTCTTCTGACCCGCCTGTGAACGTTCCGTTCTGATATGCCGTCAATAATTCTGCCGCAAATTCATAAGTTGGATTTATCCACACCCAACCACCGGAAGAAGTTGCTGTATTTGGATACGTGTCGGGTACATTATTAGCGCGGCCGTTATCTAATGCTCTGGCCGCAGTAATAGGTACGGCAATATACTGTGGGTCTATTCCCGCAATCCTTCCTGGGATAGTTATTTCTGCTTTTGTATATAAAGGCATATTTATTTTGGTTAAACGAGGATACTACCAGACATACTTGCTGAGATTTCACCCAGCCAATAATTCTCTGTAAATGTGGAGGCTAGCCATCCACGCTCTTTACAGAGCTTTCGGACATGTTCATTGATTTCTCTACGAATTTGTATAGTTGTATATTTTGATTTATTCATTATAATCTCGTTCTAGTGACTTCTATAGAATAGATATCACCGTGTTTCACCAAACATTCATTTTTTAAATGCTATCTGGAGTTTGTGACCATGTAATTTTTAATCCACGATTATTTGAATCATACATTCTCGCACTTACATACCGATTAAAATCATAGTAATTCATAAAGTTTTTAATCATGCCATCGTCAATAACGGCAAACTTATTTACTGCCCGTAAAATATCTACCTTATTAATAATCAAATCAGTGACGCCATTAATATGCATTGCCTTAATAACATTATCCAGATTTGCCCAATTCACTTGGCGTGGACGGCCAGTAGTTGCGCCGACTTCCTGCCCAACCAATTGAATAGTCTTTAACACTTCATCGTCTTGGTTTGTAAAGTTTTTATTGTTGCCGACATATGTTTCATATGCCTTCATAACACCATATACTTTACGAATCTTATGCGGTGGAATACCGTTTAAGCATACAGAACCAACGGTACAATGCGATGAGGTAACATACGGATATTCTCCCCAATCAATATCTAAATGAAATCCCTGCGCCCCTTCGCACAAAATATTATACTTGTCTTCGTGAACAAATAAATAATCATAGATATCAATCACTTCAAACAAATGATGATATTGAGACATATCCATCTTACCGATAGGAATGCCCGTGCGACTATACTTATCACGGTAGGCAGGACCGATACCTTGTCCCGTTGTACCGATGATAGTGTCCGTTTTGTCATCGTGAATATGCTGATCGGTCACCACGTGCGCACGTTTATCAATCTTAATTAAGTTCTGCGTATCAATGCCGATAGCATTTAACGCTCGAATTTCCTCAATCAATTTACCGACATGCACCACACATCCCAGACCAATAATACTAGTGATGCCGTGCAGTACGCCCATAGGAACCTGGTGCGTTACAATTACTTCACCGTTATGATATACGGTATGTCCCGCATTACTACCGCCATTATATCGTAGTACAATATCATAAAAACCGGATTTGGCAAGGTGATGGGTAATTTTCCCTTTGCCGGTATCGCCGTACTGCAAATCTACGATAACATCTACACTTTGAATTCCCATGTTATACCGCCAATAGTTCGTTAATGTCCAAAATACGATATGTCATACCTTCTACTTTTCTATGCATGTGACCAGAATATACCATCGGCGTTCCGATTGCATGCCAAATGTTTTCAATGATATCTTGGTTATGGTCATGCCAATCCAATCCTACACCGAATTGCAGTTTTGCTCTAGGGTCAAAATGTTCTTCAATAACACTGTGCGGAGGACAATGGGTAATAAACAAATCAATCTGTTTGTCCTTTGCGTTATCCATCATGCGTAATACTTCGTAGGGACTAATATTCTCCCTTTCGTCCCAGTGCCATCCTTCCTGCAATCGGATATTCTTATCAATACTTCCTGCACCGCCCATGAAGGCAACTGTACGATTATCAATTTCCATCACCGTGCCACGGGGAACATAATATAATGGAAGCTCTGGATATATCTGCGATACTTCCGTGTAGGTTGTCCAGCGTGTGCAATCATCATGATTGCCGTCGATGAAATATACAGGACACTTTGACGTATGCACTACATTTTTAAACTGCTCTTCACTATTCATACCAAATGAACGGAACAATCCAAAGTCACCAACTTGAATTAATGCCGCAGCACCAACCTCGTTGGCCTTATCAATGGCTCGTTGCAATACCCGATAATCGCCATGAATATCACTTAAAATTAAAATCATACTATCCGCCTAAAAATGTTGAGGAAATCCAAATGCCTACATAACTACCAACCACACTGCCCAATGCGTAACCAGCCCACTGATGTGCGTGGTCTTGACCGTGCGCAATTTTTCGAATCACAAAGAAGGTAAGTGACGCAATAAGAAAGTCACTGACTGCGGCAGTATGATAGTGCGCGTTTCCTACTGCGCGATAATTCACGCACAGAATACTATACGACAATATCTGAATAAAAAACAGTGTGAAGAATTCTTTTACTTTCGTGTACATTAGGGTATAAATTCCTTGTATCGTGTGTGAACAACATTTAGTGGTCGTAGTGTATATTGACCACATGTATAGTGTCGGAGATTTTTAGTTTGAAGTGCAAACAATAACATATTATCTCTGGATTCTTTTCCCGTATATTCTACTGATGGGAACGCGCTCATAATTGCTTTCACCGCATCAAGTTCAGCCCCTATAATTTTTTGATTCCCATCTTCGACTACCCAAATTTGTGTCACTTCATATTCCTTACATACAGTTTAAGTGCTGCCTTTACTGCAATTGCAAACATCACAATACCACCCGACGCCAATGAAAACCGAATAGCTTGCGTTGGGTTTGAAACGACAGCATTATAGATTTCTGGCACCGTTACATATAAACACGCAGTAATCAAGATAAACCAGATTAACGGAAATGTTGAAATTTCTTCCACTGCATCTATCTTTTTAAATTCACTAGTCCAGTTATCATCATGAATTGCCATAACGGTCCCCATCCTTGTCTAATCCTTGTTCATAAAAATATTGCGTCACTGCATTGTCAAACGATTGTTCACTGAATGTCAATCCCACCATCAGTGCTTTAAATGCATCAAATACTTCTGTATTATTACTATCCGAAGGAAGTTCAATACTAAGTTTTCTATTGTAACTACTTGCGGTAAGCGTTAGCTTATTATACTCGTATCGTATCATTATACTTCCTCAGATATAGGCTTTAAACTATTAATGAAATCATCGGCAACAATAACTTCTACATTGTTACTACCGACTTCAACTCGGATACCAACGGGCGTTTCACCAGAATCAACAATCGTTTGAAGAAAGTCTCCTAGTCCAACTGCTCGATAGAAATATCCGCCCCGCCCACCGGCGGCATCGTTTACCCAGAATACAAAATCTTTTCCAGAGGGTTCTTCGGTAGTCATATTTTCCATTATCGGTAATCCTCATAGTCATACTCCTCGTAGGGAGCAAGTTCGTCGTCAGAAGGAATAATTTCATCAAGTCGATTCTTTGCCGTCTTTCGTGGTTCCTTCACAGGGTCTTCATCGCGCTTGGTACGCTTACGATCCCACTTGTTCTGGTCCTTATATGTTCGTCCCATTTGTTTCTTGTTCCTCTTGAGTTTGTTGTTTTCTAGTTTGCCACCCACGTAGGGCGGCTTGTTTACATTTTTCTCTAAATTCTGGACTACTTGCCGTTTTCTTCCTCAACTCCGAAACCTTTTTTCTATTCTCGTCGCTTTCGTAATACCGTTTTAATCCTTTACTAAGTTTCTGTCGGTATTCTTTAGTAAACAATTGGCCACCGGTCCCATCTCCTCCCTCAGTGAGATTCACTAAACACCCGGTTCCAATATCTCTTCTACCGTACTGTTTAATTAATTCCTTTTCTTTTTCACATGCGAGTTCAGGAGACATACTTTCATACAGATATTTGATTTCATATCCATGTTTTTTCTTTATGTTGTGCCACCATTTATTTCTGTTTGAAATATCTCTAGCTCGTTTACCTCTACCTTTACCGATGTAGAAGGGAACTTCAGAGCCGGGGATGTAGTGTCCATATACATAATAATCCATTACATTTCTCAAATCCCCCACTTTCCAAACCCAGGCCTGGAAAGCATGTGGGTCTGTACTCATGGGGGATTATAAGTGATATTGCTTTCCAGGCATATATAAATATCACCATTTTTCTGATTTCAATCAATTCAACATTTCTTTATCTACTATAGTGTTGATGAGAATTTATGAACTATCTATTAAGACACACCCACCGTCGAACTGTGAAGGTTGTCCCACACATTACCAGTGTTCAGAATACTTGGGATGTACTTCTGAACCAACTGCTTCATGTAGGTGCGTTCCGAATCTGCACCACCTGCATCCGAGAAGAACGGATAGATACATACCTCTGCTGCTTCTGCCAAACTAAATCCATCATAAATCAATCCTGCCATTTCTACCGTGAGACGACTAGAGATTGAAGTGGTAACCTTCGGATCATCAGAACGAACCTGCGTGCGGGTATTTCCAGCAATTTCAGCAATTGCCCGAGCCGAATCTCCCAGAAGATTCGGGTAAGTCATGTTAATCAGCTTCAGTTCATTCTCAACCGACAGTGGTTCCATTTCAACGATTGCCGTAAAACGATCCATCATCGCTCGGTCAAGTACGCGGGTGGCGGTATACTCACTACCGATATTTGCCGTGGCGATAAATGTCACGCCCTTCGCAACCTTGATAGTCGGCGTATCAGGCTTCTCGTCAATTCGGAGATATCGCTGGTTTTCGTCAAGTACCGTAATGAGAATGTTCCATGCGTCAGAGGTTCCACGCGTCAACTCGTCAATCATGATGATAGCATTTTCTTTCTGAATGGCCTGACAGAACCATGCCTCTGCTACGAAGGTTCCCTTTTCCTTACTATAATGGGTATTACCAATCAGAGACGAACGAGGATCGGTGGTGGCGCCAAGGTTGAAGTAAAAGAATGGACGACCATTTAATGCCTTTGCAACACTCTGGACTGCAAGAGTCTTACCACATCCCGAAGGGCCCGTCATCATAATGTTCTTGCCACGAACCACTGAGCGCATCAGATACTTCCACTTCAAATCGGAAAGAATAAGATTGGACGGACGAAGGTCAATGCTGTCCGCCAGATATTTTTCAATATCTTCCTGCACTTCATCCGAACGATTGTCGGTAGTATCCAACGGAACTGCGTTCTTCACCAGTGCATCAAACACACTGATATCTGCGTGACGCATCTGCGTCGAGCCAGTCTTTGTGGTAATCATACGATAACACCCTCCATTCTTACGCAGGTGACGACTCTTGTGTGCTGCCAAATCAACCGTGTCACCAAACTGGTTAACTGGGGTATTTGCATCATTCAATGCCACCACGATTTCTACCTGCGTATTCTTGACCTTAGTCACTGTTTTACTCTCCGAAAAATGATTGATTATTGAACCTTCTGTAATATAACACATTCCCACCTATTTGTCAACCCCTAACCAGCAATCTAGAATTAAGGGTTCGTAATACTTCGGTAGCATTTTGAACATTAACTGATACCGAATCCTCCCCATACATACTCTTAAATGCTGGATATGCCGGAGTATATGTTCCTTCACTAATAAAATAACTTAATACCTTAATTCCAGAATCACGCAACTGCTGGACCATCATTTTCGTATGTTTGGTGGCAGTTTCTCCAGCATAACTGAAGTATGCTCCGCCATACGAATTTCTCCGGCTATTCTTTTTACCCATCGCACTTTTTTCAGAATATCCAAATGAGGGTTCACCGTCACTGAAATTAATGAAGTATACATCATGCGTATCCTTACATTCCATAATAAGGTCCATCGTTGCCTTAAAACACAATCCTTCTGGCGTTGCTCCAGCAGGTTGCAGCACTCGCATATACCTAAGAAACCGTGACAGTTGATCACGCCGAGAATCATATACGACCGATACAATTGGCATATCGTTGCCACCGCGAATAGATACCACGGTATCCACATTACGGAGTTTCGAACCAACATAGGCCAGTGCAACTGCCACCGACCGAACCTTGTCCCACTTTCTTCCACTCATAGAACCCGACGCATCCAATGTAAGATGCAACATGGCGGGTTTATGAATATCGGTGCGAGACTTCTGAAACACTGAAGTAATATCCATACCCAACTGTGCCAGCAACCGTCGATCCAATCCACCCTGCGGCAATCTCGTCTGCTTAGTAATCATTGGATCGTTGCGAACCTGCAACCGATGAACTAGAATTTGTCCCATACGCTTTCCTGCCGCAATGGATGCGTCAGATCGGTCATCATTAAGGTCGCGTTCCCATCCATACCGTTTGAAAATAAACCAATCTTGGTTCATAAGTTCGTCTGTGATTTTCCTAGTAACCATGCACTTACCGAACGGAACACCTTCACCGGCAATATCGACCATCATGGCATCTGCTTCTTCCAAGGCAGTTACTGCGTCCGCATCATTCTTGGACAATTTCTTTTTCTTGATATCGCCCTCCAACACTTTCTTAGCAGTTTCCAATTCCTTCCGTGCCGCCTTTTCGTTAAACTTACCGTCCACTTCAACCTGCTTACTACCCTTGCCCTTTGTATCCTTCTCAACAGGAACGGGCTCCATATCATCCGTGCCAGGCGCACCATCAAGGTCTGGCAGTCCATCAAGTGCCGACGACTTTTGCTGGATAATATCATTCATAGGATTCTGCGAAGGTTCCTTATTGGGTTCATAAGTAACCATACCCACATACTTTAGAATATGTGCATACAATACATTTGCTTCCTTCCACAACATTGGCATAGACTCATACGTAGGTTCTGTCAGCCATGCCGGACGAGGAGTAGTCTGGTTCTTCAGGCCGGAGTCGCCGAACACATCGTACATAATCTGCTTATCGTATTTCGGACTGACACGATCAATCGTATTTAAATCCATACGATTAATCAATGCTCGGAGACCAGGCATTGCGTCGAAGTCTGCGGCAGGATGAATACAATACAACAAACGAATGATATAATTTTCTACCGTCAGTTCACGAAACTTGGGATTGAACCGAAGATTCTTTCCCATTTCTTTTGTATAAAAATACTTGTTATACAATGCCTGATAATAAGGGCGGTATCCCATTGCATTCTTATACACATAGTTATCAATGCGCCGATCTTCCAAAATATTCATCAAGAATCGAAGATCGTCCAATACCTGCAATGATGCCTTCCAATACGGAGACTCTTCATCAAGATACATGCCAATCTTTGCCGGATAATCGGGCAGCAACTTTACAATATCGGGATGGAGAATATCGGTAAAAACATTTCCAGACTTTGCTTCAATTGCCTGTGTGCCCGTATTCCAATATGTATGTAGATTCTTAAACCGCATCGGATCTTCCACCGAACGCTTTAGAGTCTGCAACAGTGAGAAATCAGACAATAGGATATGACTACCCTCATGTAATGCCAATCCAACCATTACATCGAACTTATCAATATCTTCGTCGGCGGAAATAATGACCTGTGTACCATCCGTATACGATTCCTTTCCACTGGAAAAATGTACGGGCACATTCTTCCCGCTCAGAATTGATACGAAATTGGCAATACCACGGCGTACGGCACTGAGTCTGGTGATACGCTGGAGATCGGTTTTCGGCTCATCTGGAGCGTTATCAAACAGGTCGTCATCAAGCCAGTAACTAGAGTGTTGGGTAGTCTTAATCATTGTCCGAGTTAAAGAGGTTATTTTTCATCATACTTAAATATAACACAATACCCCACCTTTGTCAAGGGGGGTATTTTAAATACTATATAATAGGTATTATTTGTATTTCCTAATAATTTCAAAGATTTTCTTTGTATCGGTTAATTTAATCTCGCCACCAATTGATACGGTAGCAATCGTAAATCCGTGTTTTGCCATATACTTTTCCTTGACACGCTTTCCATTTACCTTATCCAAGTATATCCACGGATAATTTCCAATGTAAGTAGTGTCTATGTCAATTGCCAGTAGACGACGATAGAGTTTGTATAATGGGTCTATCATTTGTATTTCCTAAGATTGTAAGAGGTAAGCGTTCCATTCGTCTTCTACATATTCTTCAACATATGGGCGTATGAACTCATGCTTACCGTAATACCATTCTTTATTTACATTAAGCATAATGTTTGCTTTTTCTAACGAGGCAGGAAAATCACATCCTCCTTCGTACCCATTAATCACAATCATTTTATCTTGGTCTAACTCTCGGAGTTTGGTAATCAGTTCACTAACTTTCATGAACACCTCGCTCTGGTATCTTCCCATGTTTCTCTAATATTCTTACTGGCTTGCCGCACCTTATTTACCACATAGATATCATGATAACTGTTTTCTAGTTCCTGTGCCGCTTCAATCAATGGAACCAATGATTCGTTGTATGCACGTAATCGACTGGCGTGCACGGCTGCCGCTTCGTATTTCATCTTCCATTCATCTCGTTCGGCACGAAGGTCGGCCACGCTGACATGTGTATCATCATCTTCAAAATAGTTGTTTGTCTCATCCATATTGTTTTCTATTGCATGATTAATCAGTTCCCTATCTTCTTCTGTCATACCTTGCTCCAATACATCTCTATTAATACTATAACACACCTCATCCAAGACTGTTCCGACTTCTGTTATATATTTGTTGACGTAAAAGTCATAGCAACCAAATGACTTCATATGTTCCATTTCATCGGGCGTCATATGTGTGCCTTGCTTAAGCACATGTCTATATTCAAATCTATTTGTATCTTTAAAATAATATATCGTCATAAAAGTTTCTCCTTAAGAGTATATCTTAAATATAACACAATACCCCACCGTTGTCAAGTAGGGTATGTATTATACATTATTTAATTACTTTCTGTGGTACCTCGCTGTTGGTTGTATGACCCAGTACACCACATAGCATACGGTACTGGTCGTCTTCATACGCCGTGCCCTGCGCCCCAATGAAATCCTCTGCGGCCTCGTACACCGTAAGTAACGCATCCCGCTCGGCACGAAGGTCGGCCACGCTGACATGTGTATCATCATCTTCAAAATAGATGCCTTGCTCTCCTCGCAGTGCAGACTCTAAGGTCAGAGCTTTCTGATGCCAATCCTCGTATTTCATCTTCCATTCATCGCGTTCGGTGCGGATTTTGTCCACTTCGGTCAGAATTGCACCGATTGTCTGTGAGCGTTTCGTGAGAAAGGTCTGTAGCTCAGACTCAGCAGTCTGCGCTCGCATCTTTGCTTGGTCCCGCTGCCCCTCTGCAATAATCAATTCATCATGCAACATCGCACGGGCAGCATGAGACTTATCCAATTCGTCCCACGCACTCTGTGCCATCTTCAACTTAATCTTGGCATCTGCTAATTCAGGCTTTAAGACTTCATTAATGTAATCATCCATCTGACCTAACTTACACTTCGTGTCCGCAAGTTCTTCCTTCATCTTATGATATTCTTGCCACGCACTTGATGCGTCAATCCTTACTGCTGCCAAATCGCTCTTAACCTTATGATATTCTTCCCACATACGGTCAATGTAATACTTGCTCGTTGGGTCAACATATCCTTGTGGGTTCATGGACTAACTTTCATTTTCGTGACGGTAAGTGTATAATTGTATTGTTGTACATTGTTTGACATGTATCACTCCACGATTCTCCGCTCTTAATAACTGATGCGAAGAACGCTACTGTTTTGCACAATTCTGCGCGTTCTTCTACCAGTTCACGCAGTTGTCGTTCACCTGCTGCATCTAACCTTGTACCCCGTGCAGCGGCAATTGTTTGTTCGGCGACATCTTTCCAATCACCAACTTGTAATTGTAGTTCATTGATTTGATGTTTTAGTTCTAGGTTTTCTTTTTCTAATGCCTCAAGCGCATATGATACTTCACCAAGAGCTTTGGTATGTTTGCGAATTGGAGAGGTTTCGGATTCAGGATGTGCAAACTTCTGCCCCGCTCCGTCTCCAGCACCAATCATCGTTTCGTAGATGCGTGTTGTACAAACTGCACAATCTAATCCCGTATCTACTCCCCGCTCCGCTTTTGCCTTCTCTGCTCGCATCCTTGCTTGGTCACGTTGCCCTTCCGCAATAATCAATTCATCATGCAACATCGCACGGGCAGCATGAGACTTATCCAATTCGTCCCACGCAATGCTTGCAGACTTCTTAAGGTCTTCTAATTGCAAGTTCATATTAGCCTCGTATAGTGCTCTTTTATTCATAGATATATCTCCTTATGGTCTTCAATTGCCTTTTGCAATAATGTAATCATATGTTCTGCTTCGTCAACTGTCAAGGGGATACGAACTTGTTCAATCCTATTACCTACCGCACCTTGTATTTGCACTAACACATATAAGTTATTATAACTCACGCCATAATGTTCATTTTTTGTGTGGTATAATGATGTCTCATAGTTTAATCTCATTTATATAATCCCAGCACACGATTGCCATTGCTGCACTCACGTTGAAACTTCTGAGTACTCCGCGCTGGGGAATACTAATTCTTTCAAACTCATATTCTGGATATCCGTCATTTGCTACTTGGTCTGTAATAAGTTTTGGAATACCATGACTCTCACTACCAAATATAAAAAGAGGTGATGGGCGTCCTTCATATGCCATCTTATAATCGTTTCCACCGAGCATATACCCACCGTGTTCACACAGAATAACAGAATGTGTTTTATTCAATTCCCGAAGTTCGGCGAGAATATGTTCGTCGGCGGTCATCGGGTCATCATAACTATATTGAACGATATTAATATAGTTTTCTGCGCCCACCGTGGACCGAGCATCAAACTTTTTGCGTCCGAAGATATAAAAGTTTTCTGCGCCCAACAGACACGCCGAACGAATCATCATTCCCACGTTCAAGCAACCAGTTATATTAATACATCCCACCGAGAAAGGAAGTCTATCAACTTGACAGATTGCCCGATTCTGTTCTAGTGTATGGTCTTTATATAAATCACCAACATTATAATGCTTGCTATTGGTATCCGCAATGATTTTTTTGTAATTCACCATTGGATTTTCCATATTTACTCCGTTACTACATTTAGGACGGGAAGAAATACAACATCTTCAGTTGTTGTATAATACAATGAGGCACTAGTAATTGTTGTTAGTTCCTGTTGGTGAAACTGATACCAAGGTTGTTTCATTACTTCTCCTTACTAGGTTCTCTCACTTCAATCACATCATTTGCAGACACCTTTCCATATCGTGGCGTGATGTAGTATTCACCATATGTATTAGTGTCAATTACGAGTTTGATACATACATCAACCACAACTTCACCATTGTTAGCACGGTTAAAAAACATAATCCACGGAGTATTCATAATTATTTTTTAGTATGTTTTAGAAAAGGTTCCAGTATCCAACAAGTCATCCACGCACTCCAAACAAAAGTTACTACCATTCCACCAATGCCAACAAAACATAATAGTATGCTTGGTATCTCTATTATAATGATACCCTATAGTGGCGGTATTCGGTTTCTCACACAACGTGCAGTGTCTAATCGGTAAATCTAATTGGTGAATATATTCTTTAATGCAATTCCTGCACCATGATTTGGACGACCTGATAACAAAATTATCATACACATCTTTATATCCCAACGGATGTGTACCCGTTCTCCGTTTTACATATGCACCATAGTCGTCAGGAATTTTACATTTGCAAGAATGACAACGAGGGGGAACAAAGAATACATACAGTTTCCTTTTCCACGCACGAAGTTGATATCGTGTAGGAATCCACTTCGGAATTTTAATGGTGATGTCTCTGGTGTTCATTCAAAAATCCCCCATGATGAGTATACTTAAATATACACTATCACAGGGGATTTGTCAAGGGGGGCTGTATTATATACTATTTAATTTAAAACAATCAAATCCCATAAACCCATATGCTATTCTAAAGTATGGATAAGTAAGTTTATCAACAAAGGGTATGCAATATAAATTCTTTTTATATCCCCTAATAATAACTTCAAAGGTATCTTTTGGCGTTGCACGAGCAATAACAGGTGTTGAATCAATATTTACACCAAACAATCTATAATTTTTATCGTGTACTATTTTATTTTCCTTTTGCACAACAATCATTAAACTATCGTAATGTACTCTGTTATACGAATATACAATCCTCACGGGTTGTACTTGTAATAATACTGCCAATAGCAAATTCATCACGGGGTACATATCTCAGGTGTAATTGTACCCACTGAACCGGTCGGCATAACCCACTTCACACACAGTTTATCTGCTGCGCGTTGCTTTGCACCACCTGAAGTTCTGGTTGCAACAGGAATGGTATTATAATATTGAACACAGTTTGGAATACTTGTTTCTCTATTTCTTAATGCAATAGTGCCGTCATTAAATTTCATAAATGCACAGAATTGTATCGTGCCACCAGCCTGTACCGCAACCGTATCTTTTGGATATAACTCCAATCCGGTCGGTTGATAATATACATCGGCGTTAAAAAAGTAATTTACATTTGCCGGTGAACTTGCCAATCCTCTACGCACGGATACCAAAAAAAACCGATAGGTAGTCGTATCATTCGGAATATTAAATGATACGGTATCAATCGGTTTTGTTTTGCGGTACAATACTGGCACGGTGTCTCTGGATAGAAACACCGCAACCATTGTGCTATCCACTACTTGTGTTTGTTTCCAACTCAACTTGAAGTTAATCGTCTTGGTTGTTGTTGACAAACTAGCGATAGCCAATGGTTGTAGTGGTGCTTTCGTTTGTGCATGCAACGTTGTTGCACCCACCAATAACAACATACTAAATAACCTTTTCATACAACACTCCGTAAGTATTACTTAACAATTAATGTAATGTAACTATTTGTTCCAACTTTATATGAGGTTGTTCCGTTTTCTTCACGAAGGAATAAGGAACGATATGCTGCCGAATTATCAATATCAGATATACTCTTGATTGATAATACATTTGCTATTCCCCCAACAATCGGTGCTGCTGGAACTACGATGGTATCCAACTTGATTGAATCGGGTGGTGGAGGTGGACGGTCGCCGCGGCGAAGAAATAATGTGGCAACTGCGGGTGTAGATGAGAGTAATGTTCTACGTACTGACCATACCCGCGATGTTAATGTTACGGTATCGTTCACTAAATTCAGTTTAATACTTACCGTATCTGCCAATCCGTTTGCCCGTTTTGATGTGGGCAATGGACCAGTTACCGCGTCAACTACTACTTTAGATGATATCATCGAATGTAGATAGTATTCTGGTAAACCAAATCCATCGTTCGGGGTTTTCCATGATACCCGAATTTTTAACGTGGTGTCGGCAACTCCGTTTAACTGTGCTATTACAGCAAATGCAACCGTTTCATTTTCTGGTGATGGGGCGGGTGAAAACCCAGGCCCCACATCTACTGGTTGTGCCTCAGAGCACCCCATCAATATAAGCGATGCCATAACCACATACTTCCAATGTTTCATTACTATTCTCAGTTTGCATGAACATAACCATATTTACCTATAAATAGTAACTTATCACTTTGTAATACCAACAGAACACAATTCTTTTTTGTCTTTAAACTTACACCAGCGACATGCATCCTTACTGGGTGATGCGGTCTGTTCCGTAATGTACTGACCATTTTCATCAAAACATGTATTAATGAATTGCTGAAAACTGTTCCAACTCTTATTTACGGAAGGTGCTCCATTTGATGGTTCAAACTTACTAATCCGAGGAATATGATACTGACTATTTTCCATGATAGTGCGTTTCAGAATAATAAACTCTACACTGATATTCTTTTCATCAATACCCAACTGCTGCGAAAAGAAACGCTTATACAACAACAACTGACCAACTTTCAATGGGTCACTCTTCTGTGATTGCGTCCATCCAGACCGAGAGGTCTTCAAGTCATAGAGAACATATTTCTTGGTGGCTTCATTATAGGTTACAATGTCGATGTATCCAATATACTGAACGCCTGGTCTGACTTCCATGTCCAAGGCATATTCAATACTATGCAACTTAGTATTAATCGTGGGGAAAATCTTCTTATAATTTTCCTGTAGATAGGTTAGAATCAAACACCCATGTTCATAGAACTCCATCAAAGTTTTCTTATCGGCAAGAAATACCTTCTCACCATTTTCGGCAACCGTAGTATTTTCCTTAAAGAGATTGAGCAACTTCTCCTTGAATCCATCATGAAGATACATGGTCTTCGCCATCGTTTCACTTTGGTTGTACAACACATCCAACCACTCTTGAATCACCAAATGCATGCTTGTGCCGAAAACCGTATGAATAGAAGAATCATCAAGTTTATGTCCGTCAATATAGCGCAACTTCCAAGAATGGGGACAATTTGCCCACATAGTATACTGTGAATAAGAAATTCGTTTACTCTTTATATTTGAAGATATATCCCTTTGTTTGTTTGTGTTGTCCTCTGAGGACGCGCCTGATACTACTGTAACATAATCCATTTTCTTTGGCTGCCTGTGTTATGGTTGTATACTCTTTAATAAAATTATCATCTAAATCATACTGTAATATACTCTTTCCGCCCTTGTTTGTCAAGGATATTCTCATCTTTTCTACCACTTCTATTGGTCTTGGTTTTCCAATAAATGCGTTTCTTATTTTTTCACGAACTTCTTGAGAAACAATCCTTCCTTTATTTGCTTCACTTATTTTCCTTTTATGAAATTCACTTAATGGTTTACCAATATGCGTATCGGAAATTTTTTTACGAGATTCTGTAGAATGTCCAACAACCCCGTCGCCACCATTGGTTTGATTAACTAATACGCCAGTCTTTAAGTCTCGTCTACCATATAAGGAAATAAGTTCTACTTCTTTTTCAAGTGCGGCTTCGGATGAAAGGTTTTCGTATAATATTTTTACTTCATATCCATACTTTTTAACCACAGATTTCCAAAAATCACTTCTGTCATACAAATGATATGCCCGTCTACCTCTACCTTTCCCTATATAAAAAGGAATATCACTGCCGAGTGTGAAGTGCGCATAAACATAAAATCCATTCTCCATAATACTTCTCCTAAAACACAAAACCCCCATTTTCAGACACAACGGTGTTAGAGGCACCGTAGGCTTACTCACAGGGGTAAATTTTTTGTATGTGAAGACTGCCTCTAACAATCCTCACATGTATAAATATCATTATGTTTTAGAAAAATTTAGTTTACTTGATTTTATTACTCATTCAATACTATCCAGAATTTTAGTAAAGGTTTTTTGCATACGGGTATCATACGCATCGACAGTTGATTTATTATCCGTCTTATCCAAGATAACACGAACAACTGCCATGACCGTATCCATGTCATTGACACGAAACTCTATTGGTCCATGATTCTCTTGCTCAATCAATATACTCATCTTGCCCGTGAATTTCAACTCCAATTCCGGCGTGGCTTCTTTCTTTTTCCGTGGCATATTAAAAGGGGTTAATTGCGGGACGATTATTTGCGTGCGTATCACACAGTGTCTTATACCAACTACCGCCACGAAGGGCACCTACCTCTCCGCAGGTTTCGCAAATCTTATAACTTTCGGTTTCCAATCCAAGAATAAACTTATCAAAGTCTTCGTGCATCGGCGATGAATAAATACGAAGACCGCCGTACTTTTCCTTTACTTGGTCAATCACAATAATAATATCGGTAATGGATGCTAATTTATCAAATACTTTATTGACCAATCCATGCCATCCAATATCAACAGACGCCAGCGCTTGTTCTCTGGTGTATCCTAGTGAGTAAAAACTAGCGGGCGAAAACTTTGGGATATCTTTCATAATTCCTTCCTTATTAGAGTATACTTAAATATACCTAATCTACCAGTAAAAGTCAAGTGTTTGTAAGAATATATTCTATTTATAGTGGGAAGTATTAATACCTTAATTATACGGAGTAGTTTATGCCTTGGAAATATCATACCGCAGTAATGCCATCCGGTTCGGTTATCGACACGAACTGGTTAAATCAGCTAGGCTCTAACGTTTCGCACTCCCTTACGGGTGGTCCCTCTGGGAGTTGGAATCTCGTTCAGGTTGTTCCACTATCTAATATTAATGGTAACGGGAATGGACAAGCACTATTTTACTTTATCTCTGGTTCGTATTAAGCAATAACATCAATTGGCGTATGCATACTTATTACTTGATTTTCTAATAACAAGATATTTTCTTTTAGAAATTCAATATTGGGTGGATTTTCAAAATGTTCGTAAATAGTATTACCCGCATATGTTACCGATATGTGAAACGAAGAGGGAGTATCCTGTCCAATGACATAGGTACTCCCTTTTTCCGTTTTCCCAATTTCTTTAGCGGTGAACATTGAACTTCTCCCATTCAACTGTGTCTAGTTCCCACTTACCACTTAAGTGTGGATATAATTCCCAAAACATTCCAGAACGAACGCTTGCTAGATATTCATCGGGTGCTTCAGTCCGGGTCTTTACTTTATTGGAAAGGTCGGTAAGTTCTTTCTGAATACTTTCTGCCGTGACTGGCGTGGGTAATCCACTATATTCACACATTTCCTGTGGTGTACTGAATGCCCGTTCCCAATTATCCGAGAATGTTTTCTGGTCAACACTCAATGGGCGCTGCTTATCACCTTTGCCGTTTTCACTCATTTTTAATTCCCCAATCTTTAGCGTCTACCCACACAAGTGGATAATAAGGTATATACAGAGGAGTCTGTAAAATCTCTTCTATCGTGTAACCAATTGAACTTGACACTGGACTATTCATCACATTATCTCTTTACATTGGTCAAGGATAATGTGTAGTTTTCGTATATAAGCAACCAAGGTAGATATGTCTTCCCGATTACAATTAATTTCAATTTGTTTTAATTCAGCATCTGTCATAACTTCACCTGTTTTAACTGTTTTTTATCAATCCCATATTTTTCACAGAGTTCTCGCAATCCATCTTTATTCTGCGTATAATAAATTTCTAGATAGGTAATTGCTTCTACCTTTGATACTTGATAGTGTTTAGCAACTAATTCTACTAACCACGTTTCATACTTCTCATCTTTGCTACCTTTGATATATTTATTATATTGTTTCCCACGCGGTAATACATTCGTAAGAAATTGATAATGTGCCCTATCGGGAATGTTTGGATACTTCTGCAATGCATTCACGATAGGGGCATAATTTACATTCATCGAAAGAAATCGATGTATCATATAACGGGAATACTTATATTTCTTTTTATCTGCATCATTCAACCCATCAAAGAATTGTATGGATTGGTCCGTTGTTACGGCATTCAAAAAGTCAAATAGTTCGTTTCCTTTTTCAGATACTTCAGCTTTCTTCTTCGCCATCTGCTAATGCTCCTTGTTTGTTTGCCCATCCGTTATCAACACCTTGTAATACTTCGACGTGCTCAACAATACCATCTTTTACATGTACCTTCTGAATAAGCTGGGTATACTTTGTTAGACTTCCATAAGGAAATATAGGTATTTTGATGTCAGAAATCAAGTGCTTCTTTTCACGTTTATCACATAAGAAGTAAATATATCGATGCTTCGACGTTTCTTCTTTGCGCCAAAAGGTATGCCCGATGCGACTTGCTAAACTTTCAACAGCTTTATGTCCAAACTTTTCGGCAACAGTACGACTATGAATCCATTCGCCATGTTCAAATAATTTAATAGAATAATCTGGCATGAGTTTGGTATATCCACATCCTTGATATAACCAATTCGTTGCTCGATAAATTCCACCCGTGTGCTCTTGTTCGGGGTCAGCATAACTAATAAGAATCTTTACTTCGGGAGCATTTTGTTTTAACCACTGAAATGATTGGCCAATAAAATAACTTTCAATGTTTTTTCCATATCCATCAAAAACCACCAAGCGAGTAAGCTCTAATACATTGTCCAATTCCAATGGAATGATTTTTGTAAGAGAGCCTACTGCTCGGTTGCTTACAGGATGGCCATACGTCATACATCCAATAAGTTTTTCGTGGGAACCAGCAAAGAACGAATGTTCTTCTTCCACATAAAAAATACCTAATGCATATCGACACGAACTACTCTTATGTGTATAATGATGTTCGGTGATAAATGCTGCCGCCACACTTTTATTCAGTGGGCGGACAGCAATTCGTGATGTATCAACGTATAGTTCTTCCATAAGTTACTTTAGATTTTTAACGGAATCTGCAAGATTGTATTCTAATGCTTCTTCTGAACTCAACCAAATATCCTGTGGTGGGAGTAACTTTTCCCGAATTATTTTCTCACTCAACTTCGTACACTTACGATAGTGGGCAATCATACGCTTCGTAGTCAAGTCGAACTGTCGCTGTGTCGCAATCAACTCATGTTCCTTTCCATACGTTCCAGCTGCCCACTGATGGGAGAGAATCGATGTATTCGGCGTAATTAATCTACACCCAGGCTCACCGGCAATAAACGTCATCAATCCGGCACTTGCAATCACACCCAACCCAATCGTATGAATAGGAATACTACTACCGCGCATCACATCAATCAAGGCAAACGCAGACATTAAATCACCACCATAACTGGTAATCATTAATGTAAGATTTTCAAGTTTATTACTGGTTTGAAAATTACTATCTAAAATCCATGTAATAACATCTTTTGTGCTGCTCGTATTAAATTCACTTGCAAAATAATATACCCCGTGGTCGGACAATGACGGTGGGCGCGTGTCCATCATAAATCCCTGTAAATCTGGCATGTTGTTTGAAAACATCTTACAGTTCTAACTTCAACTGCGACTTCGCCGGAACGTCGGCGGGGTCTGCAATCTTCACGGGCAAGAACTGCTTATTAATAAATCCACACGCATTACATGCAAACGTTGGAATGGGTACGATGGCTTCCTTTCCAGTAGGTGATACGAGCGCAGAAACCCTCTTCATCAAGACTACTTCTTGAAATGTATAGTTACCGCAACTTTCACACGTAACATCCTGTGCGTTGGATAAATCAATATTCATTGGTTGTTTACTCATAAAATCTCCGTTAGTTTGTTAAAATATTATATAATGTTGCTGTAAAATTAAGTTCTCGGTCAGCCACCTGACCCTCCCATTTCTGCCCCTCGTTGATCGCAATGACCGCCTGAGGGACTTTTGTTGGTGCATAGGTGTCCACATACTCATACAATAGTCCATACAATTCTGTGAAGTCCTGAATCTGACTATCTGCTACCAATTTACGAATTTCTGATACCTTAT
>Ga0209296_1000228_pt1 | contig 50063 bp, 53 predicted proteins | sample S_130206_EF_Meta_FD_187319 | JGI IMG/M metagenome (GOLD analysis project Ga0209296, IMG submission 187319) | Freshwater microbial communities from Lake Simoncouche, Canada to study carbon cycling - S_130206_EF_MetaG (SPAdes) (version 2) | ecosystem: Environmental > Aquatic > Freshwater > Lake ...
CGCAAAAACAAGGTCCGGTGCGGGACACAGCCGGCCGCGCAAGCCGCGGACGTGCTGCAGCCGGCGGCGGCACGGCAGAATACGCGAGAGTGTCGTGGACGAATGCATGCGGTTCAATCGTGCGCTCATCATAAGTTCGACATCTTGAGTTTGTGCAAGAGCCCTAGCATCATGCGCGTTTCGTCGTCTGGAGCACGTGGCTCGTCCTGTGGGTGCAGATTTGCGGTGTCTTGAAAATACTCTCTGGCGGCCGGCAAGGCACTGGCGGTCGGTGCCGTGAACTGTCTGGATTGGTCGCATATGTTGTGCAATTTTGAAATGACCTGCAGACACCGTGTTTTCAACGTCTGTCCATGCGCATCCGGATGCCTCCAACAACGCGCCGTTTCCCGTTGAACGTCGCGATACAACTCACTCAGAGTCCGCATATGCACGCTCGCCACTTCCGGAAACACGAGGTAATGTATTCTATCTGCCGGGGCAATGTCAAGCAACGGCGGAACTCGCACGGTGCGAAGACGCCCGAAATTGCTGTGCACGAGCATTCGCAGTGACGCCAGGGTTCGACCTTCTGGTTCTGCGTAAAAAACACGCGCTCTCTCGAGGTTGCGATACGTTTGCAAAAGTTCGAGTTTGGCCGCTTGGAACGCGAGTTGACACTCGTCGAGATCTGGAAAAGTGGGCATCTGTCGACGCACACGGTCGTAAATTGCATCGCCGTGTTCTAAGATGCGGACGTCCTCTGCTGGTCCTCCGGGAGGGTCTTGCATGCAGCGAGCGATGCCGTCCTTTATATGAACGCTGGCGCTAGATGTAAGCGCGGTAGCAGCACGCAGATATAAATGGCGCGCGCGAGCGATACTATGTTGATGTGGCAGTTTGTGGTCGTGTATGTGATGGGTTGTTTGTGCTGTTTCATTTCGTACGTACGCTACGAACGCAACGAAAGTGCCGTTTGACGCGTGTTGCGCATTGTGCTCAAGCGTGTATTTCCAATAAAAATTATATAAGACGGCTGCGACGAGGCTCATGCCTGCCATCTCGAAGATAGCGGCATGTCGCGATGAAACGGCGGAACTACAAGAGCTGCTTCTGCGGCTGCAAGCGGTGTCTGTCGAGTCGGGTTTGACGGCGCAGTGTCGAAACAGTGCCTCGCGAGTCGTCCTCGACGACTGGCAGCAGTGCCTGTCGAGCCGTTCTGGACGACTGCGGCGAGAAGCGGTGCCGCTCGAGGTGTGGACCAACCCGCTGGACACAGTGAAAAGGAAGTTGGCGGTTACTAAGGGTATCTTCATGCAGTCACGCTCGGAGATTGCCAAAACCTGTCGGAATTTATTGAAATTGCCTGATGGCCTGCCGGATAACATCAAAACTGGACTGCAGGAATTGGCGGCGCTCTTGGAAACTAACGAGCCGAAAGAAAAGGAACAAACTGTGACGAGAATAGCAGTGAAGTGGAGAAACTTGAAGGTAGAGCTCGACTCGTTCTTGAAAAATAGGACAGGCATGACAGAAGGCATGGTAGTCGCAATGATACAAGTGCAGAAGATCATGTCGCAGATGGACCGATACGCAAAACACTGGAAGAGCATTTTTGACTCGGCAAACGCCGGCCCATCTTTGTACAAAGATTCAGATGCAAAGGCCTCAGTGGACGGATGGGCTCAGACGTCTTTCGGCTCAGACGTCTTTTTGGCGGCCACGTAGCTGCGCGTGAGCTCGTCGGCGCGGGCGAGCTGCGAGCGGTGCACGTTGACGGTGGCGAGCACGCGCTGCTGCGTCACGTTGATGACGGTGTTGACGTCGAGGGAGCGGCCGTCAACTGCGCGCAGGATGAGCACGTTGAGGGCAAACAGGACGATGGACGCGTCGACGAAGACCTTGCCGGAGTCTCGCTTGCACGAGGCGCTGAAGTTGCCGTTCGGGTGCTTGTAGCGGGTGGTGTTGTGCTCGTGCATGTTGCGCGCGATGGCGCGCACGGCGTGCAGCTGCGGGACCGTCATGCGCTTGTACGGAATGAGCACGCGCAAGTCTGCGCTGAACGGCGAGAGGCCGTCGGTCGTGAGGATGCAGCTGAGGCCGCTGCGGATCGCGAGGTTGCCGAAGACGGTGAGCGGGTCTGCTGTGCACTCGCTGAGGGAGAAGACGCAGAGCTCGGTGGTCAGGAGCGCGTCTGCCTCGCCGAAGAACGCGTCGCGGACCTGCACGCTGGCACTCTGGGAAGACATGTGCCGGCAGTGCGATCGACAGACGCTGGAGCAGAATGCATCTAAAAAACGATGGGGAGCATGCACAAGGTAGGCATATGCTGCGGCGGGCGCGGGCAGACTTGGCATGGCATCGACTTTGCCCGAGCAGCAGAGGCAGGGCGCGTCGGCGAGCGCTTGCACGCGGCTGTGCACGGACCCGCCTGTGCGCAGGACGCGAGCGGCGCGCAAGCAGGCCGAGCAGTTCCGCGCGCAGGAGCGCCGGGCGAAGCAGCGCGAGGACAAAGCGTCGCCGCTGGACGGGTGGCACGAGGTTGCCGCGGCTCTGCGCGTGCCGCCAGCAGCGCCCGAGCGCACGGCGGCGCAGACGCAGCGAGCGCAGACGGTCTGCGAGCGTGACCGCAGGCACGAGCACAGTCGCAGGTCGAAGCCGTTGCCCGCCGGTCGCAGGTCCATTTTTATTGCGCGCGAGCTTTGCGACGAAGTGGGCAGCGAGAATGCAGTTGCTGCAGATGTCAGGGCCTGAAGTCGATGACGGTGCTGTCGCCGACGTGCTGCTGGAGGCTGGCGATCGCTGCGTGCAGCGTGCTGGGCGTGAGTCTGCCGGCAGCGGCGTTGCGTGGCACGGCGCCGGCCTCCTGCAGGATTTCGCAGCACAGCTTGGAGCAGCACGTGAAGGCGCGCGCGTCTGGCGCGGAGATTGCCGCGAACTTGGACGCGAGCATCGCTCTTTTGCTGAAGGCCTGGCCCTCGGTTTGGAAGGTGCGTGCGAGCTGCAGGGCGTGCGCGTGCTGCTGTGCGGTGCAGGACACGCTCACGGTGTCGTAGCTCTTGGGGTCGAACAGCCGCGTTTTGAGGTGCACCTTGCCGCCCATGTACACGGCACACGACTGGCCGTCATGGAACTGCAGCTCGCAGTGGCAGTACGGCGGGTCTGCGTATGCGACGATCTTGTTGAGCACGCCGTCCTTGTCGAGGGCTGGGTTGTAGAACTGCACGAGCAGCGTGAGCATGTCAGCGCGAGCGGGTCCTAATATATGCGCGGAAGCTGGTTCGTGCGATCGGCATCTACGCTTCGTCGACGATGACGAACTTGGCGAGCGCGCTCGCGCGGCGCTCGGCGTGTGCGCGGCGGCAGAGGCGCGCGAGATGCAGCGTGAACAGGCACGCGATGAGCACGCCGACGGTGGCGTTGAAGGACCTGTCGTGCGGCTCAAAGGCGAGGTAGCACACGCCCACGACGGTGGCGTTGACGGCGAGCATCTCGACGACGTCCTCGGGCTCCAGCGAGAGGGTCATGACGTAGATCGTCATGAACTTGAGGAGCGGCTCGGTGACGAAAACGTGGGTGATCAAGAGCGGCGAGTAGCGCGAGAGCAGCTGCGTGAGGAAGCTGCCCTGGACGAAGATGAGCAGGGGCACGCTGAGAATCACGCTGGTGTACAGCGAGGTGTGGTAGTGCGCGAGGAGCGTGCGTGCGTCCATCCAGAACGTCCAGCTGAAGCCGCACGACGCAGGCGAGAGCAGCACGTTGAGCACGGTAAACAGCTGCGACCACTCGAGGCGGCTCGGCGTCATGCCGAGGTCGGCCTCGGCGCTGGCGAGCGCGGACGCGCCGTCGTGCGCGAGGTAGATGATGACCAAGGCGCCCGTGAGCGCCCAGTACACCGCGAGGACGAAGGTGGGCGTGGCCTTGTGCGCGGACCGTCCGCTGAGCACGGACGCGACGTTGCCGAGGAGCATGCCGAGCACGAACGCGAAGCTGGTCTGACTGAGGGCGTAGTCGATGGAGAGCATCGTTGTCCACACGACGACGCCGATGATGTGCACCTTGGCGATGTACTGTCCGAGGGCCAGGCTCGACTCGAAGGTGATGGGGGGCTCGCGCACGGGTTCAATCGCCGCCGTTGCGCTCGAGTCGTGCTCGTCGACGTGCGTCGCGTCGTGTGGGACGAGGAGCACCGGCGTGTACGTGTGGTGCCGCGAGACGGTGCGGATGATGAAGGCGCAGACCTCGTAGAGCGCCCACGCCGCGCCGAGCAGGCACACCTGCATGCATGTGATGACGGCGCGCTCGACGATGCTGAGCGGCACGGCCTCGTTCTCGTACCTGCCGAGCACGACGTAAACGACCAGAAGCGAGGTCCTGCAGATAAAGGCGATAAGACAATGCATGATATATTACACACAACTATTAATACTCGGAGATGTCGGATTTACAATTCAAGACTCACGGTCAGGACAGGCGCGCGCACGACGGGGCGCGCACCGGCAGCTGGCAGCTGCAGAGCGGGCACGGGCGCGTGCGCTTCACGGGCATGTGCGCGGCGCAGCAGCAGCGCAAGGCGCCTCCAGATTTCGGGGGCATGAAGCGGGCGTGCACAAAGTACTGCAGGCTGTGGCCGCACGGGCCGGGTGCCGACGGGCCGCAGGACGTGCGCGGACACCGGCAGTTCCGCGAGACCGGCGCGAAGCCCGGCCCGGCGGGGAAGACGGGCCTCGCGCTGCGCAGCGACGCGTGGACTCGCGAGGCGGAGGCGCTGTGCAGCAGCAGCGGGCGCGCGGAGGGCGCGCGATGCCGCGTCTCGAGCATCTGCTGTCCGCTGCAGTATGCGTGCGAGGATTTCGCGAGCAAGATCGAAGCGAACCGTGCGCACGCGAGCCAGCAGTGGATCTTCAATCTGATACGGGGCGACTTTTCGTCGAACGAGGTGGTGTTCCTGGACGAGCCGGAGTGGTTGCTCGTGCAAGGCAGCTCGCACGCGTCGCAGGACATGCGGTACCTCGTCATCTTCAAGGACACGGCTCTGCACACGATCCGCGACTTGCGGCAGGGGCACTTGCCGCTGCTGCGCGACGTGCGGACAAAGGTGTCGCGTTTCGTGGCGCGGCGGCACGCGACGGCGCAGACGTTCCGGCAGTACTTCCACTACATGCCGAGCGTTTTCCAGCTGCACATGCACGTGTGCTGCAACGCGACGGTGGACATGAACCGCACGCAGGACGTCCGCTGCGTGATGCGCAACCTGCAGGCCGTGGACACGTGGTACCGCGACGCGCTGATTCTGTTTAGCGCGCCACGCGCGGCCCGCGCCGTCGCGCCCGTTTCGGCACGTTGCGGCGGAGACAAACGCGAAGGCGTTCGTATTTAAGATTGTGCGGGCGAGCGCATGTCGGGGTACACACCATCCATGGCAGGCGCAGACGGAAACATAAAGGCCAAGACAATCATCGACTACGCGCCACTTTCGGCGAACGCAGGGATCCCCGCGATTCTGCGGCTCACACCCGCGGAGCCCGAGCAGCGCACGGCATGCGCGATGAAGGTGCAGATTCAGGCGACGGCGCTCCCGCCGCAAGTGGCGGCGAGCGCGCAGCGGGCGGCGTACCTGAAGCTCATCCAGCCGGTCGCGGCGCAAAGCGTGTTCGCGGACAAGGGCGAGCCGTCCGAGGACGCGTGGATCGGGCTGGGCATCCCGCGGCTCAAGGAAACGCTCGCGGCGCTCGACAGCGAGATGCACAGCAACGCGTGCTCGGACGTGGACCGGAGAATGGCGGTGCACGAGCGCATCCTGCAGCTGCAGGGCGCAAACCTGAGCAGCATGCAGAAGGCCGTGGAGCAGACGGCCGATTCAGTGAAACAGCTCATGGGCCAGCACGCGCAGCACGACGTCGAGCGCCAGGAGGTGCGGCAGACGTCGGCGCTGCACGCGGACCTGCACGAGGCCACCGGCAAGTACGTGCTGCAGCTCGACGCGAAGGTGCTCGCGCTGCGCCGCGACGCGGCCGCGCTGACGGACAGCACGCTGAAGCTGCAGCAGAGGAGCGAGCTGCACGGCAAGCTGCACAAGGCGAGCGGCGCGGGCGTGCTCGGGCTGCGCGATGACGTGCAGGACCTGCGGCAGACGCAGCATCTGCACTCGGAGCTGCACGAGGCGAGCGGCGCGGGCGTGCTGCGGCTGCACGACAAGGTGCAGCTGCACACGCAGCTGCACAAAGCGAGCGGCGCGGGCGTGCTCGGGCTGCACAAGCACGTGCAGGACCTGCGGCAGACGCGCGACCTGCACTCTCAGCTGCACGAGGCGAGCGGCGCAAACATACTGGGGCTGCACGCGGCGCGCAAGGAGCTGCAGCTCACGAGCGACCTGCACACGCAGCTGCACCGCGTGGGCGGCGAGCACCTGCTGAAGCAGCACGCGCAGGGTGCCGAGACCGTGCCCGACGGCAGAGTGGACGAGCTGCTGCGGCTGCGGACGGACCTCGACCAGCTCGCGAAGGAGAACGAGCAGCTCAAGGCTTCCGTGGCCGTGCACGAAGAGCTGCACCGCACGACGAGCAGCATTGTGAGCAGCCTGAGCCGCAAGACTCTCGAGGCGAGCGCGCCGCAGCCGCCCGCGCTCGAGACCTGCGCGGACGGGCCGCACTGCCGCTGCCCCGCGTGCAGCGCGCGACACGCGCGCTCGGCCGGGACAGGGGCGTGCGCTGCCGCGGAGCATGCGCGCATCCTGTCGATGCTGCAGACGGACATCCAGTCGAGCAACAGGCCTCGGCACGTGCGGCGGTAGTGCTTCGTTGTGCGGAAGCGTCAACTTGTGCTAGTAGCAGATTATAAGATGTAGCTCAGCCTATGGCGCGCCTGCATGAGCTTGTAGGCACGATAAATGTTCGAGTGCCAATAAACGCACCGATCAATCCTTTCGAGTGCCAATAAACGCACCGATCAATCATGATGAGCTGAATGTGAGTGCCAAGAAAGACACGGACGCATGAATGCGGACGCAGCGCGCAAAGAAACGGCATTCGCGCCGCCCTTGTATTTAAGACATGCGTGGCTCGAGCATGTCCGACAACGGTGTGGCTGACACGGGCAAAAAGGACGAGGTCGGCAGTGCACCCGACGGCAACATCTTGCAGCACATCAAGGCGCTCGAGCAGAGCAAGGCGCAGCTCGAGCTGAGCAAGGCGCAGCTCGAGCAGAAGCTGAAGGAGGCGGACGCGCGCGCGGACCGCATGAGCGTGAAAACGCGCGAGGGAATGCAGGCCGCGATGGACACGCTGATGAAGAAGTGGATGGACGCGGTCGAGACGAAAGACGAGGTGGTCAAGGACGAGTTCAAGTGCGGGCTGGACAAGCTCATCAACCATTCCGCGGAGGAGAACGGCGTGTGGCGGATGATGCTCGCGGCCTCGTCGCTGCACGACAAGCAGGAGCACAACCTCGAGAAGCTGCGCATCGAAAACAACGAGCTGCGCACGAAGGTCGACGACCTGTACGGCTCAAGCGTCTCGCGCGTCGTCGGCGAGAAGCACCGGCAGCCAGAGCAGGCCGACCGCAGCAGCGTGCAGGCTCCGACTCTCAACATCTGGGACGAGTTTGCGAACGACCTCAAGGCACATTATTAGAGTGTTGTTGGCCGCGCGTGATAACCGCGTGATAAACACGCGGCGAAACCGCCTGTATATAAGACGACGCACGTTCCTTGCATGGAAGCGGTAGAGGATACGCCAGCGGTGGCCGTTGCGAGGAAGCAGGAAGTGACGGGCCTGCGTGCGCTGCTGCTCGAGACGTGCGGGGCAAGCCCGTTAATCCAGCGCGAACCGGGGAACGCGCTCGCGCGCTTCCTGTTTTCGGGCAGCCTCGCAAGTGCGACGGATGCTCGGGACCGACTCGGGCTGCACGACGCGCTCTTGCCGACGGGCGTGTGGCACGACCGGAGCATCTGCCGCGAACTGCACAAAGCGAACGTGAGCACGGGCGAGGCGCAGCGCATTTGCGAGGCATTGTGTCTCGCGAGCAGGGAAGCCGTTTTGCGCCTGGCCGAGGTGCGCACGTGCGAGGCGAGCAGCAGCGTGCCGGCGGACGTTGTGCTGACAGCACACGCGGCGCTGTACAGGGTCGCGTGGCAAGAGGAGTTTGAAGTGATCAGCGGCTCGCACCTGCAAGAACTGCGAAGGCTGTACGCCACACACTGCACGGAGGACGCGCAGGCGGCGCTCTTCGGCAGGCGTCTTTTTTGCATGCTCAAGCGCTACGAGGCGGTGGGCGGGCCGACGTACCAGTGCAGCGTGACGCGCTGGACATTCGACGTGCTGCGCGCCGAGTTTGGAGTGACGAAGGAATGCTTTGCCTCGCCGTTCAACCGCAACGCCGAGTTCTACTGGTCGGCCTTCCCGGACACCGACGGCTTCTTCGGCAGCCAGGGCAGCTTCTTCACGGCGCTGCAGTCCCCGCTCGTGCAGGAGGGCGGCTGCTTCTACGCGAACCCGCCGTTTGTCGAGGAGCACATGCACCTCTTGCGCGAACACGTCGAGCGCATACTCGAGCTGCCGGTGGCCGTGACGTTCGCTGTGATCCTGCCGACGTGGACTGACGACAGCAGTCACGAGTGGATGCGGAGAAGTGCACACTGCAAGCTGCACCTCGTGCTGCAGCCGAACCGACACGAGTACGTCAACGGCAGGCAGCAGAGCACCACGACGACTGTGAAGCCAACACACGTGGCACCGTTCACGTCGTCGTGCTTTATTTTACAGAACGACAAGGGCAGCGCGCAGTTTCCGGTGAACGCCGTGCGGAAGCGCAGGCTGCAGGCTTCGTTTGCGTTGCGCGCGCTGCCGGCGCAGGCCGCATAGTACAACATATGCATAGAAAGTTGACTCCAACGATGTATATTTTCATATATAAGCAATTAAATCTTCGTATATGAGTCGCGAGTCGGAGGACATCGATGAGGAATGCTGCATTTGTTTTGACCGGCCGCCTACCGTCTTGTTCTTGCCGTGCGGACATGGCGTAGTTTGCCGTGCCTGTTTTGACAGGATGTCTGACGGGTTGCAGCATGGATTAGACAGGATTGTTTGTCCCCTCTGCAGGAGGGACGTCCAAGATGTTCTTCATCTGGAGGCGGCGCAGATCCGGGAAATCTCGCGGCGCGCGGTATCGGACGAACTTCACGCGGATATATCGGATCCGATAGTCGAATTGGGATTGCAGCGAGTGCGCGCCGGGCGTCAGTGGTTGCGTGCAAATCATTCGTGGCCAGATGATGCTGACGAAACCTACAGTCCTGAGGAGATTGATGCCCAACACATGAGACAACAAGGGCAAAGTGAACGACAACGTGAGCAACGTGCACAACAAGAGGCCGAACGAGCACAACAGGCTGAAAATGCATGGTTGTACGACTCAAATTCAGAGGGCTTCGATGATGAATGGTCGGATGACTCGACTTCGAGCTCAAGCGTGTCTCGACGACCGGATTGGGGCACCTCAAGGTTGGATACAGGACGATGGTTGCCTGTCGCTCGTGATGATCTCCACGAAACGTACCCTGCACGACGGCGTTGGCAAGAAGGCGCTGCAGGTGCACGCGAAGGTGGTCGCGCTGACATGCCAAGGAGTGCACAGTTACACTGCATGTTGGGACAATTACAGACGTGTCTCTACAACAACAGACGGTCATGACACCTTTGCTTTTATTTGTGTTCGCCTTTTGAATAAACTCTACACTCTACTCTAAACTCAACAAACGGACGCGAGGACCGTGTATATCTCGCCGCACTGCGCGACGACGCGCGCTTCGTCGGGGGCGCCGAGCGGCGTGTCCGGACAGGTGACGAAGAAGAAGACGACGCCCGAGCTGTAGATGTGCAGGAGGACAGAGGTCAGGCGGCCGTCGTTGAGGTTCAGGTGCAGCGGCTTCATGTAGGTCATGTCCTCGGACGCGGACACGGCAGTGAGCTGCCAGCGGCCGCTGTCGCCGAGCGAGTGCTCGAACTGCAGGCCGTCGACGAGCACGGGGTGCGGCAGCCTCGACTTGGCAACGAGCATGTGCATGACGATGCTGTGGATGCACTCGGCCTTGAAAATGTGCTGCGCGATCATGAGCACGTCCGTGCACCTCTTGGCACCCCTGAAGAGCGTCGTCTTGTTGCTTTCCGACGTCATGAAATTGCCGAATGTGGTGAAGAGCCCGGTGCGCAGGCCGAACGAGTCCCTCGTTTTCGTCATGAGCGGCTGGCATTCGCGCGCGACGACGCACCCGTCCGTGTGCGCGTGCGTGACGCGACCGCAGATGTTGATGATCTGGATGTCCCCCGGCGGGAGCAGATCCTGCGCGTCCGCGGCCCGGGCGGGCACATGCTGCACGACGACGTACGCGCACGTCTGGCCCGCACGCTGTGCCTGCAGCGCCTGCGTCGCGAGCGCGACGGCGGCAAGCATCTCGACGAGGCACGACACGCGCACGTCCCGGCAGATGCTCGTGCCGTTGGTGCCGAAGACGATGACCCTCACCTGCGCAGCGGCTGCTTGCATCGTCGCACGCAAATCGATTTGAATTCAAATCCAATCGATTGAATTCAAATCCAAAATCGAGGAATTGGTTCGTGGGCGACTTTTGTCAGCTCCAGTCTCGTCAAGTTTGTCCTGGGCAGGCCGAGGCTCGCAGTCCAAGGCACGACAATAGACTGCAGAACGGCATGCACCGCCGTCGATGCAAGTATTGCAGCGTTCGTATTTAAGACGCCGAGTCAGCATGCATCGTTCGCAGGAATGGCGCGCAGGGTTGTGAAGACGTATGGGTTCACGAGCAGGACACCGGACAAAGTCGAGGAAGTGGAAGACTGCGAAGAGATCTCTCAAGAGATTGCGTTGGCATCTGCGTCGCCCACGCGTGAGGAGTTGCGCATCGAGCTTTTGGAGAATGCGGTGCGGAACATGACTTTCAAGGTTGCTTTGCTGACCAGCCTTGCCACGCCTGAGACACAGCAGAACAAGGCGCCCGACGCGCCCGACGCCGGGCAACCTGCTCTTGGCGACAAGGCGCCCGAGGCAGAGAAACTTGCGTCTGCCGACAAGGCGCCCGAGGCCAAGCAAGCTGCTCCTGCCGAGAACACCGTCGCCTGGTGGTCGTCCTGGAGGATATGCTTCTATGTTGTGTTTGTGTTTTTCCTCACGTACATCGTGGTCAACTACTGGCAGGCAATCCCAAATGCCATCTGCGCGGGTTGGACCTCGCTGTGCGCGAAATTGTGGACAATCAAAGCGCCGGTCCAGCCGCCGGCCAACAACTACCAGCGCGTGGTATGGTTCGTCGTGTCGCTGGGCATGTGCCTTGCAGCGGGCTGGAATGCCTGCAACGGCGGTGGAGAAGTCTTCAACGTGGAGGACCACTTCTTCGGCCAGGGTCATTAGGACAAAAAAAGGCAAGCTGCACATGAGGAGACAGACATGCGTGTTTGTTTATGATTAAATGTGCAGCACCGACCGTGCGGTATGAGTCAGGCGGTGAGCTGAGGGACTTCTGTCTGGACCTGTTGGCTGCGTATGCAGAGCTAGCGCATCGCGTTGTGGCAGAGAAGTTGCGCGCGCGCAACTTGACAGGCATGGCATGGAGTGAACTCGACAGGCTGATGCTCGGCATCGCGTCGTTTGAAGAGGTGATGCAAAACGGCCTGTGCCTCGTGCTCGCGTCGACGAAAGGGAACGGCGTGCTGTACGCTCACGACCTGAACGCGCGACTGACGACTTGTATGAACCTGCACAATCGTTTATTCTTCCACAACACGACCTCGGTGAGCGAGGCCGAGCTGCAGTCGAGCCTGGATGCGATGCTCGGGCGCGTGCTTCTCACGTCGCACAACAGCCACTACCACGTGCTGCTTGACGATAACTTCAAGAGGTGCGTGGCGTGGGACGGCGAGGAGTGGCTCGTGTGTCCGCGGCATAGGTTGCGCGAGTACCAGGCGGCTGTTGTCTCGGCACGCACGCTCTCTGTTCTGCACGAGGACGTCATCCTGGAGATTCTCGCGATGCTCGGCATCTAGGTGATGGGCACGAGCAGCCCGCGGGGACTCGCACCCACGAGGACGCTAGTCCGGGCCATACTTACCTGTCCGCGCGAGAGGAGTGGCGGCGAGCATCGGTCGCGTCGCGTCGCGTTGCGTCGAAATCTGCAAGGCAAGTCACGTGCATCGCGTAGAGATTCAGACCGTTCACAGACGTCGTGCGTGGCGTGTGCTAAGTTCATGAAAACACGTGCAAATTCGAATGCGTTGATGCGCTGATGCGTTAGGTGTCGGTGTGGTTTATGTAGAGTACATCATATGATAGCAGGCCGAGCTAGTACGCCAACGGTGGTCAGCGAATACGTCTACGAGTAAGTGAAGCACTGTTACGTTTGCGAATAATACGGCGTCTACGAGTAATAATGCTACGTTGTGTGAGAGTAAGGCAAGCACGATAACGTCAGCAAATACTACGGCGAGTAAGGACACCACGTCGTGAGAGTAAGTCAAGCACGATTGCGTCAGCGAATACTGCGTCACCTGGCATGCGTTAAGACGATACATACATAGACGTATAATATGCTCCACGGCCGCGCCGGTCTCCGAATTATCCTATGTATGTGTGTCGTGGTTAGGTATGTGCTCTTTGCGTGCGGCGGGCCTGGCATATGGGTAAGAAGTGTTTTTTAATCGGATGTACACGCCGAATTGGCATATAGGAGGCGCGTGGCGGTGTCATGCTCGTGTTCACGCGCGCTATGCCGTGGGCGTTGAAGGCCTGCACGCTGTGTGCTGTGCTCACGCGCGCGCTCTCCGCGGCCGGCGCGAGCGGGCGGCACGAGCACGTGCTCGTGCCGGTGGGGTTCTTCACGCTCGCGAGCGTGCTGCCGAGCACGGTGCTGTCTGTCGTTGACCGCGCGCGGACGACGGCGTACATAGTGCAGAGCGCGCTCTTCCTGCTGAGCGTGCACGGGGCGATGCTCGCGCTGGAGAACTGGCACATGGAGGAGTACAGGGTTGCGGTGACGCAGACGTGCGTCGCGCACATGCTGTGGTCGCAGTGGCACACCCTGCGGCACCACAAGCACGTGTTGATTTACCAGGGCGCCGTGCAGTCGATGGCGGCAGGGCTGGCGGTGGTCGCGTGGGGTGTGTGCGCGCTGATGATGCCGCGCGTGACCGTCGAGATCGTGCCGCTCGTGGGCCTCATGTTCGTGGGCGAGGTGCTCGGGGTCGGGGTGTCCTTCCTGGCGGCGATTGTGCTGGCCATGGGCGACACGGTCGAAGCCGGTTTCGTGGACACGTCGTCGGGATGGTAGCATAAGCCGAACGGTTCGCGCGTGCTATAAAACGCGCCGCAGCGCCGCACATGGGCAACCAGGTGTCTGGCGCCGTCGAGCGTTTGGCTCACGACAGCATCTACAACCCTCCGCCCGTCAAGTATGCGCGGAGCTCGTGCCGCTTCACGCGGACGAAGGCCGGCGACAGCATCGCGATGCGCCTGTACAGTCCGGACGCGCTGGTCGAAGAGCGCTTCCGCAGCTTCGCGAATGCCGCGTCGCCGTACGACCTGCTTGTGTTCAGCCACGGCAACGGGGCGGACATCGGGCACGTGCAGCACTTCTGCGAGCACCTGCGCACGGCGCTGCTCATGGACGTGCTCGTGTACGACTACCCGCAGTACGGGCACTCGAGCACCGCGCAGGCGTCGGAGAGCAACATGCTGGCCGCGATCGAGGCGGTCTTCGATGCGTGTCTCGAGAACGCGTGGAAGGCACGCCGCATTTTCCTGATCGGCCACTCGCTCGGGTCCGTGCCGACGGTGTACCTCGCGACGCAGACGAGCACTGCCGTGTGCGGGGTGGTCCTGCTGGCGCCGCTCGCGTCGGGCCTGCGCGTGTATCTGCAAAATTCAAGGTACGTGCCGAGGTGGGTGCTGGGCCGTCTTGACTGTGTGCTCTTCGACAACATGCACCGGATCGCAGACATCAAGTGCAAGGTGGCCATCGTGCACGGCACGCGAGACAGCATCGTCACGGTCGCGCACACTGAGGCCCTGAAGCTCCAGATCGGGGCGACTTTCAGATACCCGACGCTGTTCCTGTCGACCGGCCACAACGAGCTCGTCGACGTGAATAGTCGCGACATGCTCGCGATCACGGAGTACATTCGCAAGTTCCGAAAGACGTGCCTGCACGAGGACACAGACGGCAGCGTCGGGCCGGACGTGGTGAGTGCCGAGACGGACGAGCTCGTCGCCGTGTGAGGGCCGAAAGTATTTTTTGGCAAAAAAAACAAAAAATCGAAGAGCCATTGTTTCAAACAGCGCGACCGTTCAAACGAAAACGAATTCGTACTCGATGCAAGCATTGGCGCCGAATGAGATGGTGGTGCAGGCTGTTACGACCCATGCGATCACGCTCGTGAGCGACGTAGCCGGCTGCCCGCAGAACTTCCTGGCCGACGAGTGTGTGCCGTACGCGCAGGCTGGCGGCGTGGTGCAGCATTGCGCCGCGGACGCCGGCAGGCCGGCTACGCTGGTGCCGACGAGCGCAGTGGTGCTGTCGTTTGTCGTCGACAAGGAAGGCAACACGTTTGTGTGGAAGGACGGCCTCTTTGCGGCACGTGCCGAGTACAGCATGGAGCACGTCGTCGGCTGCGACAGCATCGTGTACGGGTTCGCGTATCACGGCCAGGACATGCGTGTGCCGGTCGTGCGCCTCTTCGACGCGTGTCGCCTGCAGGGCAGGTGCATGCTCTCGAAGAACTGCTTCGAGCGCTTCGAGCAGCTATTTGCGGGCATGTCTGCGAGCAGCAGGAGCCGGGCCTCGACCGTCCGCATGCACTGGGTGTGGACCGAGGGGTGGCTGCACGAGTTCGTGCTGTGCCAGCCGAAAGAGCACGTGCACGGCATGGACTGCGAGTGGGACAGCGCGATGCGGCTGCCGGACGTGCTCGCGCCCGGGGCGTGCTACTACACGATCACCGCGGCCGAAGCGTAGGCAAGAGCGATTTCTTTGTTTGCATTAAACAGAGCCACTCTATTTTTTTCTAAAGTATTCTGTAGTCGCTGCCGGCGTCATGCGGCATGCGCAGTATCGACATTTCCAGTTACGAGATCGTAAGGGCTGGTCTCTCGGCGACCCTTGACAAGATGAGCGTGCATGGCCTGATCGAACTGATGCAGAAAAACGACCGCTACGTGTACTGGCTGCAGCGCAAGAACTCGACGTTCGAGACGCAGATTCCGGCGGTCCACGTGAACGAGAACTTCTACCACCCGAGCTTCAAGCTGGAGAAGGCGATCTTCCGGCACATCCGCCTGACGCGCAACTTCCAAAACTACGAGCTGCTCGAGGACGGCACGAAGAAGCTGCGCATTCCGCTGCGCCTGTGGCTCGAGAAGCAGCGCACATCGAACAAGTTCCTGGTGCGTCTCCCGCCCGCCTCGTCGACAGTAGCACAAACTGACTTTTGTTTGTATTAATGACGCCGGTGCGCAGCTCATGTACAAGCGAACAAAGGGGCAGTGCAAGAAAAAAACAAGCGCGTGCTCGTCGAATAGCGACACGGTCGACCGGCTGCTCGTGCTGATGAAGAGCAACACGGCGCCGATGAGCTTGGTCGCGTCGCCGAAAACGCGCGTGCTCGAGCTCAAGTCGATCTTCCAGGCGGAGTACCCCCTCCTGCAGTTCAGCGCGTTCGACGCACCTTGCGCATGAGGCTGCAGTCACAGGGGTGGAGCACCCCTGTGCTCCATGTACTGCGACGCGAGAATGAACGTGAGGGTGAAGAGCGCAGTGAGCAGCACGACAGAGTACAGCGGCCTCTGGAACTCGCAGCCGAGCGGCCGCAGGTGCAGGGTGCTGGAGCCGGTGTGGAACTCGAAGAAAACGGCGTCAGCGGCCTGCGTCTCGACGAAGGCCCGGCCGAGCAGCGAGAGCGCGACGAGATCGGCGAGCTGGGCGCACGTCGTGTTCCACACGACGCCGCCCGCCCCGTCGTCGAGCGTCGGTATGCCCGCGTCGGCAGTCCAGGTGAGCGCCCTGCGCATGAGCTTGTTTTGCATGCAGGCCGCCTCGTCGAGCTGCGGCTGGCAGGCACTGCCGACGCACTTGATGCGAGAGACGAGGGCTGCGTAGACGTCCGGACACGAGAGCACGGTGCTGACGGGACACGCGTGTGCGCAGCAGGCGCCGGCAAGCAGCGCGGCGAGCGCTGAGGAGCGGCGCATGTTGGCCGGTGGCGGCTGCTTTATATCAATCGATCTTCAACAACGTGTACGAGGGCCCGCGGCCGTCAAAGTAGTGTGTCTGTCCGTACGGCGCGTTGTACCGCTGCGCGACGTAGTTGTCGGCGGTGTGCGTGAGGTGCTGCCGGTACATGGGCACGAGCACGGTCGGCAGCAGCAACGCGAGCACGGCGAAGATGAGCAGAAACGGAATGCCGTGCGCGGCGACCCAATCGAGCAGACGATCGAGCAGCAGCGCGCACGGACAGTCTCCGCACAAATACGTGTTCTGGCAGAGATGCGCGAGTGCTGCGAGCCACACGTTGCCGCGCGCATTCGCCTCGACCTTGTCGCACAGGTCCGCGTGGATCTGCATGTTTGCGTAGAAGTCCGGCTTGGCGCACTCGGTGCGGAGCCACTTCTCCTGCGCGCGCCGCTGGATTTCGCCGTTGAGGGCCTCGGAGAAGACCTGCAGGCGCGTGACCACGAAGCCGACGCACGACAGTATGATCGCACACATGGGCACAAACGTGCAGGCACAGTACACCACGTTGGTGTCGCGCCGGCGCTTGCGCGAGAGCATACTGCACGAACGGCGGTGCGATATAGCGCAGGTCGCGCACTCGCCGTTTCGGTGTGTGCACAGGTCGCACACTCGCCGTTTCGGTGTGTGCAAGGACATGGAACATACGCAGTCGTCACGCAGCTTTTAATAATAAACGGTGCGTAACGCGCAGAAAACTTTCGCAAATCAGCGTCTAATCTGCAAAGAAGCCGTTGCGCAGAACGGTTCTCGTGAAGTCCCTGACGTCCTGTCTGTGTCGGCGCGAGTCGACGGTCGTGGCAGCACTGCTGGGCTCGCGTTGGTTGGTCTCGCGAGGCTGCGCGGCCTGCGCCGCATATATCCACTGCGACGCACGCACGTCCTCGCTCGATTGATCCTCAGTGTCGACGGGCTCGAGCGTGCCCCGCGTTGGCGGAACTTGGTCGACGGTTCCCTCGGCATTTGTCTTGGTCTTCTTCCGAGACGCACTCGGCAGTATGTGCGCGTGCCACACAAGGTCGGCCCGCGCGCGCTGCCGAATAGCCTCGTTGGCCTTGGCGGCGGTGCGCACGCCCTTGAAGCTCAAAGACTCGCGGCAGAGTAAAGATCTCTCGTGAACTGAAGAGGCTGATTTCGGCGGCATCTTCGACGATGCCGGTGCTGTACTTGTCTTTTATACGTGCGGCTTACATTTTGCACGGGCGCTACGTCAGCACGAAGTGCTCGACGGTCCTGCTGAGCGCCGGCTTATGTATGTGTAGCCTGCATGTGTTGTCGCTGTTGAACAAAGCAACGTCGGCGTAAATGACGGTCTTTTTGTGCTGGCGGTCGTGCACTTCCTTGACTTCGAATGCGATGCGCACGTGGGTGCCGTCGTCGCCGCCCAGGTCTTGCGTGCGCGGTTGGTGCGAGAAGGTGTAGTGACACTGCAGCGCGAAGCCTTCGCCGGGCCGCACGGGCAGCTCGTGTGCGAGGCGCCGGTTCGTGCGGACGTGGCAGTCGAGCTGCAGCTGCTCGAACTGTGCACGGGTGAACGTCACGAAGACGAAGCGTCCGTCGCACAGCATGCACTGCGAGGCGAAGATGTAGTCGACGGTAGCCTCGCACTGCTGCGCAAGACTGTCGTGGTATCTGACGTGGTAGTGCCCGTCGAGCAGGAACTTGCTGCTGCCCGCGTGTGTGTTGAGCACAGCGACCGTGAGCGGCACCGCTGTGGTCTCGGGGTAGGGTCTCCTGCCGTCGGGATAGGCGGCCCTTTTCTCGTGCTCCTCGTCGAGCATCTCGAGCATCAGCAGGGCCTGGAAGCGCACGATCGGCATGAACGCAAACGGAATCTGCTCGCTGCCTGCCGACGGGACGCCGCGGATCGCCGGCGCGTCGTACGCGGCGACCCCGTCGCGCAGGACGAGGCCGCCCGCCATGGCGTGCCACAGCTCGTCCGCCGGGAAGGCCAACACGCCCGCGTCAGTGTCGAGCGGCAGACGGGTGAAGGTGCTGAGTGCGACAAGGGCTTCGTCGAGTTGTGCAAAGGCCGTGTCGACCTTCACGGACGTGAGCACCGCCTGACTTGCATCTAGTCGAAGAGTGAAGCAGAAGCCGTGCTTGTACGAGACGCACGGGACGTCCTCGTCGAGAGCGTGCTGCGTGAGCGCCACCGGCAGGAAGCCGAGCGTGCGCGAGTCCGCGGAGCACCCGAAGAGGCGCGTGGCGACGGCCCACTGGCACTCCGCGAGGTTGAGCAGGCCCGGAAACTCGTGGTGCATTCGGCGGAAGGTGCGCATGAGGCAGGGCATCACCGGGAGCAAGTGCGCGACGGACTCTGGCGGAAACGGGCACAAGTCTGCGCGTCCGAGGACGTCCGAGCCAATGTCGTTTGTAGCGCGGTCGAGCAGCTGGATGTGTCGGCTGACGAGCACGGGAACGGCCGATGGAGGGCCACACGCAACGACCCGCATGTGGCGAGCCTCTCGCATGGCCGCGTTCAAGAAGCCGGCGCCGTCGGCGCCCGAGTCCACGTGCAGGCGCGGGTGGTACGGAATGCAGATCGCCTTGCCGTTGCTGCTGGGCACCTGGCACGGCTCGGCGAGCACGACGCCGCCGTCGTTGCAGGCTGGCACGGCGGCCTTTGGCACGCTCGTGTGGATGTAGAGGTAGAGCAAAGCCTGCGCCGCGCTGCTCATGTTGCGCGTGTGCACGACGGAGGCACGCTCGGTCGGCGACGAGTGCCACTCCTCTGCGAAGAGCGCCTGCGACATGAGCACCCACAGCACGTCGACTGCGAGGCCGACGCCCGTGCTGTACTCCCACTGGTTGCTGTTGAGCGTGACTCGGACGGCCCACTCGAGCATGCACGCGTCATCGATTCCTTGGTCGTACGTGAGGATCGGCCGAGTCCAGTCCTCGCTGTTGTCGAGCGCGGTCTCCAACTTGGCGAGACAGACGTTGGCCGAGTCTGCCCACGGCCTGAGCAAGGCGAGGACGAGCTTGTGGCGGGAGCAGTCGTCACGCACGTCGCAGGTGCGCAGAAAGTCGACGAGCACTCCAAAATTGTCTTTGCGTTCGGGCTGCGAGCGCAGCTTGTCGCAGATGCTGTTGTAAAAGTGTGGGCATTCGTTGAGCGCCAGGAAGTTCCCGTGGTTGCGGTCGTTGGACTTGTTGTGCGGGATTGGAATACGCGTGCCGGGCCCCGCGTTCGACCAGAAGCGGCGCTGCAGCGTGTCCTGGGCCTGCATGGTCTGCGTCATGGCGAAGCTCGTGGCGAGCACCTGCGAGACCGTCGGGTTTTCCGCGTTGTCCTTAGGACAGCGTGCCGGGAAGAAGAGGTCGCAGATGTAGACGCTCGGCTCGGATGTGTGCAAGCCCTGCAAGAAATTTGAGGTCGCGTTTTTCGTCAGCAGGGCCGTCGTGTCGGAGACGGAGAAGTTCGCGCCGAGGCACGCGCGAGGCACGAGCCCCGCCTCGAGCTTGTCGTGCAAGAACTCGGCGAACTGCTGGTACCGGCGCCGGTCGTCGGCGCACAGCTCGAGCTCGTGCCCGCGAATGACGAGGGCCATGACGTGCAGGGGGCAGTTGTGCGGCAGCTTGAGGTAGTAGAGCACCATGCACGACACGAGCATCACGCCGACGTCGAGCACTACCATGCTGAGGTAGATCTGGATGGCCGAGAGCATGACGGCCGTGGAGATTGGCACGAGCATAAAGACCGTGACGGCGTCCCTGAGGACGTGCCTGATTTGCGTTTCGATCTCGCCGGAAGTGCTCGTAGCTGTCTGTGTCAGTCGATGGTGCAGCGCAGTCTGCAGGACAGAGCGGGCCCACTTTGAGAACACGGCCGTCTCGAGCGAGCCGTTCACGTTGCGCAGCATCTTGTCGTCCGCGACGTAGGTGGCCTTGCGCAGGTTCGTAGTGAGGTGCATGCAGTAGTTGCGCGTGTTGGCCCACAGGAACATGCCGAAGCCAGAGCTCACGTGGCGCTTGAGACACAGGCCCCGGTGCATCAGCGCGAAGATGCGTGCGAGGAACTCGAGCAGGAACATGCTCATGTTGCGGCGCACGACCGCGTCGTCGACTTTGCGCGGGTCCGAGCTGTCCTTGATGTCCGCCGTGTAACCCGCGAGCGAAGCGGGCTCGCGCTGGTGCTGCTGGCCCGCGGCAGGCGCACTGCAGCGCTCGACGATGCGGCCGAGCGCGTCGTCGCAGCCCGACGTCATCGGCACGACTCGCGAGCCGTCGTTGACGGAGATTGGACGCTCGACGGACAGCTGGTTGCTTGCGAGCAGGAGGATCTGCAGCGGGTTGGCGACGGTGATGTTGACGCCGACGCCAGCTCCTTGACGCCTCTGCCGGTGGATCCCGACTGGCCGAGGCCGAGCTCGAGGTTGGGCCATATGGCGTTGACCTTGTGCGCGTCCTGCTCGAGCTTGTTGAGCTCGAGCATGGCGCCGACGATGCCCATATTTTGGTTGTTCTCGCTCATGCTCTCCATGACAACGTCGCGCGTGTTTGAGACGATGCCGTTCATGCGCTTCATGGCCATGAGGGTCTTGTGCTGGAAGAGCTGGCAGAAGTGATTGCCTGAATAAAAGGATCGCATCGCTTCGCTTCGGCTGAGGAACTTCGGGAACGCATTGACGATCTCGCCAAAGGTATTCCAGAGCATGTCAGCGCCCGAGCCGGGCATCTTCTTGTCCCACTCTTTCATGTCGTCCTGGGCGGCCTTGCCCGCTTTCTTCACGCACACGCGCACGCTGTTGCCCATGTCGCATATTTGCGCGCAGTAGCCGTAGCAATCGTCCACGGTACTCGACCACACCGACACGTGTGCGAGCTGCAGCCAGCGCAGCACGCTCTGGTTGACGACGTTGAGCTCGGACTGGAAGGACCAGAAGTGCTGCGCTTCGCGGCGCGCCGCCTGCGCGTCGTCGTTGCAAACTCCGGCGTTGACGGCGTCGTGCACGCGCACGTGCTGGTGGGCAATGCTCTCGTTGTTGCTGCAGGTCGGCGGACTTTCGTCGACGTTGCTGAGGTCGAGCTGGAAGCGCGCAGCGTGCTTGAGTTGCGCCATCGGGGCCCTCGCGCTGAGGTGTATTTGCTTGTTCAGTCTCGACGTCACGAGGTCGTGCGTGTGTTCGAGCATGAGGGCGGTCGCGGACGTCTCGCACAGAATCTGAAGCTCGGTGTGCAACGGATGGTCGCTGAGCCCGTACACGTTTTTGACGAGCTTGGTCTTCATGTACTCGCGCTGCATGCGGTTGTCCTTCTCGGCGGTCGTGCAGTTGCCGTAGTACTCGCGCTCGATCGACGTGAGGCTGCTGTAGTTCTTGTGCATCTCCTCGACGGTCGCGTAGGCAGTGTCCGGGTGCAAGAAGACCGTGTACGGGTCGCGGCGGGACATCTCGAACGCGGTGTACATGCTGAAGCGCTTCGAGCAGTAGTGCACGCACTGCAGCTCGTCTTCGTTGACGTGGCCCTCCTTGAACTCCTTCTGCTGCTTGAGCTTGACGGCCTCGGCGTTGTCCTCTGAGCGCATCTGCGGCTGCATGACACAGACATAGCCGCGCGTGTACGGCGCGCCGTCGCACCGCAGGAACACGTTTTCCTCGTCCGTGTTGGCGCTCATGAATTCGCCGAATGAGCTGCGCTGCTCGTCCGTCGGCGAGCTCTGCGCGAAGTCGAGCAGGAGGGCCGCGCGCGGGACGGCCCTGTAGTGCTGGCCCGTGTAGTATTGCTTCCAGTCGACGGTCGTCGTCGGCAGCTGCAGATGCGAGTTCGAGACATCTTTCTGGTCGTGGCTGCTGTGCAGCGCGATCTGGGCGTAGTAGTGCTGGCGCGAGTAGTGTACGACGTCGAGATACTCCTTGTAGAGCACAACTTCGTCTGGGTCGTGCACGTCGATGCGCTGTCCCATCCAGTCCGCCGCGAACGGTGACGGCTCAGACGAGGACATCTGCTGCAGCTGCAGGAAGTTGAAGAACGCCAGGGGCATATTCGCCTCGTGCCCGATGCTGGCCAGGTTGTGCAAGTCGCCGTGCTGCGTCACGTTGAAGAGCTTGTCGCGGCTCACCTGGCCTGGGAAACGCAGCACACGAAGCATGTCCTGCGCGACGTGCACGAGTTCCTGCTCGAACCCCTGCAGGCCGTTGAGGCCTTGCAGGGCCAAGACTGGGTCGCACCCGGGGACGGTGCTGCGCAACTTGAGGATGCTCGCGACGACGACGCGTGTCTTGCCGGCGCTGTCGCGCACGCGAGTCGGCACCACGTGCAGTTGGCAGTCGAAGAGCTTGTTGATGAAGTTGTCGTGCGGGTCGGGCGAGTCGACGGCTGCAAAGGCCCGCTCGCTGTGCACGGTCGGGCCTTGCACTTTTGCGAGGATGTCGGGGTGGACGTGCTCGAGCATGGCCTTGGAGTCCAATTTGTGGTCGCGCGGTATGCCCTTGACGCACACGCGCGCAGTGATGATGTTTGTTTTCGAGGCCTTGACGAACTCGGTTGTCTCGGTCTGGACCATGTGCAGGTGCCCCGACGAGATCTCCGGCCGCGACGCAGCCAAGTTCCAGTACTTGAAGATGCGCAGAATGCCGTTGCTCACGTCGATGCCCGCTGTGCTGCTCTCTTCAAACGCAAAGAGCACGACAGAGGGAAGGCCCGGCAGGCCGCCCATGGAGCAGCCGCGCAGCTTGCACTCGGTCATGAAGTCGCCCTTGCACACGAACTCGTCGGACACGTCCGCGCACGGCTGCCTGTCGAGCTCGTCGCGCCGGTTCAGCACGTTGTGTGCGCAGAGGACCTCGCAGACGGCCGAGGTCTGGCGAGAGTGCATCTTGTCGTCTGGGCCCTGCTGCTGCATGCGCGCGACTTGGCGCAGGGGCTCTGCGTGCGTGTTGTGGCCGTAGCTTGCAAACCGCTGCGCGAAGTCGAGCTGCTTGTCGTCGTCCTGCATCCAAAGCAGTGCCTTGCGCGGCAGGAAATCGTTGTGGCTGAGCACGCCAGACCCGGCGAAGCGCGGGTCCGTGGCGTGGTGGAACCACTCGTACGGGGCGACCAAGTGCGAGATCCTCGGCAGTAACTTTGCAAACGGCATGATGTTGGTGTAGTCGTAGTACATCCCGAGGGGCTGCAGCGCCTGCAGTGCGGTCGGACTGCGTCGGACTTTTTTCTTGGCCGGTTCCTCCGCGTCATAGGCAGCGAGGGGCCTGTCGTTTTGGAAGAGGTGCTCTGCTGGACCACGGAACCGATGCCCAGACGAAGACTGCGAGAATGTGTCGTCAATGAATCCACGGTCACCGTCATTTTCGGGTGGCTCTGACGCGTCCTGGCTGTGGCTGTCTCCAGATTCTTCGGCCATCTCATCGACTAACATGCTGTCACCGCCATGGCCACCTGCACGCCCTGCACGGCTGCCGCCACGGCTGCCACGCCCGCCACGGCTGCCGCGCCCCGCACGGCTGCCGCGCCCGCCACGGCTGCCGCGCCCGCCACGGCTGCCGCGCCCACGCACAGGAGGTGCGCCAGACGACGGCGCAGCTGCATTGCTGCCAGAAGCCCTCTGCATTTGCGAGGACTGAACACGCGCGGTCGGGCTACGCATGTCACTTGTCATTGCGCCAGGGGCAGCGCCAGCGCCACTTGACACAGTTGAATCGTAAAAATTTCGAAGATCGCCCGGAGGAAACGCCATGGCCTTGCTAGCTTTGCGTGCTGCGAAGTGTCGACGGGCAGTTTGGCGCTGCTTTTCCGAATTCAATCAAAAGGAACCCATAAAAAAAACGAAGAGTCGTGCAAAAAAAAAATAGGGTCTAAAAATCCACGAAAAAAATTGTTGAAGAGCCGCGTGTTTTTTTTGTGTAATTTCAACAATGCAGTCGGCAGACAGGTGAGACTTAGATGAAACTGGTTGTGTACAGTGTGATCAACAGATACGTGCTGTGTGCGACAGTGGTTCACAGCAATGCACTGCTGCGTTTCAGATTCGAACACCCGCTCGATCTGGAGTACGTCAGACCCGGACTTGAGATAACCGTCTTGGCGTGCGAATTCTCGAGGCTCACGCACGCAGTGAACTGCAGATCTGTACTGGAGCCGCAGGTCATGCGCGCAACAAAGCCCGCGCGGCCGATCCTGCTCTGACGCGAGGTGTGCTTGTTGCAGCGCGTGGAGCAGGCAAGTTGGCGTGGCAGCGCTCGACGGTGAGGCTGTTGCGCGCACGTTGCAACAGCAGGTCGGCATGTACCTGCCGAGCGACGATGCGACGCTGAGCTTGGCTCTGCGGGACTACCCGCTGTCGGAACTCGGGCAGGCGTGTCGCGATCGCATCGAGGGGCTGCGCGCGAAGACGGCCTGGCCGCCTGGCACGGACGGCACACTGCGCATGCGCGACGCGGCCGAAGTGCAGGCCGACCAAGTCACCTTTTTGATAGTCGCGTATTCGTGCTGTGTGCACCATGCACACTGGTTCGTTCAGCATGAGGCGAAGCGCCTGCTGCGCGAGGTCGCTCGACTGGATGCGGCCGCGACAGTGACGCTGCTGCGCCTGATGGGCGTGCAGGTTCAGTCAATGGATGCAGCACTGCTGGAGCTGCAGGTGATTGCTGACGAATCGACGCTGCTGCGACAGCAGGAGCAGTCCCTGCCAAGAGCAAAGGCTGCTCGCGGGGCCTTCCTGCAGGAACTGGTGCGGGGCTTTTCGGCACAGGCACTGCGCAAGCCGTGTGCGGACATCACGGTGACCGAGTGGAAGACGTTTGTCTTTATTGATTTCGAACACGTTGGGCACCTCGTGGCCTGCCGCGGTGTGCCTCTGCACAAGGGCACGGCGTACGTGCAGCCGTGCCAGCTCTCGAGCATTCTTGGGCATAACTACGAGCAGCGGCTCGCGGCATTCGTGCAGCTTTGTCGACGGCGCTTCGAGCAGATTGGCCAGTCGAGCACGGAGCACGCCGTGCCGCAGTACAAGACCATTCTGCGCATCATGCACGAGACACAGCTGCTCGTGTCTCCAGCCGTGTCGCATGCCGGCGAGCTGAGCTTCACCGCGCAGACGCTGCCGATGGCCATCGCGCAGTTCGCACCTCTGTGCATCCTGAAGATCGCAAGCAAGTTGCGGGTGCACAAGCACCTTGTCGACCAAGAGCGTGTTACGCTTCGGTTGTGGCTTCGCGCGATAAAGGTCAAGCTCGAGGTGGCTGTCGAGTTCTGGACGCAGCAGCTGCGCCCGGACGAGGACGCGCGTCAGCCGATAGCGCAGGCGTACGCGAAGCAGTACTCGTGTGTCGGGTGCTCCAAAATCCGCGCAAACGGCCTGTGTCCGTTCCAGGACACGACACATAACATGACGACGTGGTGCAAGCAGACCATGCCGAGCGCGCTGCCGGACATCGAGGCGATCATGTCCAACACACCGTGCGCGCTGCAGCGCTGCGGAGCCTTTTTCCACCTGCGCCATGGCGAGTCTGCCGCAAACGCCGTGACGAACCCGCGCAACCCAGCGAATTACTTTTCGATGGCGTCACGCTCGCGGCTTGCTGTAGTCGAAGCTGTCGTCTAGGTCCATGGCCTGGCTCTGGGCCGCTCGCATGAAGTCCACGTCCATGGGCCACGCTGCAAAGACAGATTCTGCGTGCACGTCTGAAAGCACTTGCAGCCAGCGGTCTGAGCCCTGGTCGTGTGCCAGCTGCTGCGTGCTTCCGCTCCAGTGCCACCACCGACGGGCCTCGGGGTCCCAGCGGGCGCCGAGGTTCTTCGCGGCGGCGCAGGACGCGTACGGCACACACATGTACACGCGGTCGCCCTCGGGCGGTGGGTGAACGATTATGTTGTAGATGCGCGTGCCGATGAAGGTGTCGTAGCAACTTGGCAGCAGCTGTTGCGTGTGTGTGTCCCTTGTCGCAGGCAGGGAAACCGTACGGGCCGCATGCCTAAAAAAAAACATGCGTGTGGTACACTGGCTTAAGGTGACGATTGCCTCATTTGTCTGTTTTTGAATTAAAACACAAACGCGCGCGAATGAACGCCGCCAGCACGCATGAGTTTGCGCATGCCAAGAAGAACAGCACGTCGACGTGGGAGCTGATGGTGCTGCCCGCGAAGCCGTTCTGGGCGCGCGTGCCGGCGCGCGCGTGCTTCCTGTGCGGCGACTGCTGCATCAACTTCCGCGACGTAGTGTGCGACGACGTTGACGAGTGGCTGTCGCAGCAGACGTGCCTCGCGAGCAGCCGCATGCACCAGGCGATGGTGAACATGCTCGCGCAGACGAGGGCCGCGCAGGTCATGTTCGACAACGGCAGTGCACCGTTTGTGGCCGTGTGCTTGAGCTGCGACAACTACCTGCGCACGCACAAGGGTGCGCCGTTCTTCTCGGGCGTGCAGACGCTGCAGTGGCACATGAACACCCTCGAGGAGCCGCAGGGCGTGAAGATCGACAAGCGCATGCTGTACGGCCTGTGTGTGCGTCTGGCGCGCGTGCACGCGGGCAAGCAGAACTACTACATGTCGCTGTTCTCGCCCGAGGAGCAGCACACGATCAAGGCGATCGCCAGACACAGGGGCACGCCAGGCAAGGCTCAGCAGGCGCTGCTGCACTACTTCATGCAGACGAACAAAAACTCCTTCCTGCTGAACTCGGCCTCCGTGGCACAGAAGATGCGGCAGTTGAAATTCTCGGTCACGCACGCGCACGGCCCGAACATATACCAGATGAGCGCGTGGAAAACGCCTTGACGCTGGTCCTAGGACCTGGTTCGAGGCAGTCTAGTTCTGCGTTTGAGTCGTGTTTTTTATTAAAGTGTGCGTGTCGCTCGGTATGAAAAATTTGGACGCGCTGTTTGACGACAAGCGCGTGCTGTGCCTGCTGATTGCGTGCTGGACAGTCGTCGTCACTGTGATATTTGTGTGCATCATGATCGACGACAACAGTCCTTTTCTGTCCTTCGGACCGAACCCTGGCACCGTGCTATTTGGATTCAAGCTGGACACGTGGACGAAGTGGGCGTGTGTGGCAATGTACACGTTCATGAGCACCTGCATCGCCGACTTCACGTGCGACAGTGTCGGGCCGTTTGTGACCAACACGATCCAGGACCACAAGAACCTGTACATCCCGTACAGCAAGACGACGTGCGTCGTGATAGTGCAGGTCTTTGCTGTCTACGCAATCATCATGAACACGATCGGCCTGTTTGTGGCGCTCAGCCAGGTGGACTTTATGATGATCCGCATGTCAGCCGACCTGATGGTCAACTACTACACGTGCCATCGATTCATGCGGTACAAGAGCGTCAACGCGGGTCTGTACGAGCAGTACATGAAGAGCCACTGCATCGAGACCGTGCACTTTTCCGGGCCGTGCGACGAGGCGGACAAGCAGCTCGACGCGGCCACCGAGCTCGTCGAGCGCGTGCAGCCGGCCGAGCCCCCGCCGCAGCCGACGACGCGCACGCGGCCGCCGCTGCCGACGCACTCGCGCGCGCCGGTGTCAGACGAGTTCGAGGGCATGGTGGATGCCAAGGAGAGTGCGGACAAGGAGGACGAGTACGCCATGCACTCGCCTGCGGACAAGGAGGACGAGAAGAGCGCCTTGTTCGGGGTCGCGCGCTACGCGTGAGAATGCACGAGGTTGCGCGCGCGCTTCGCCCGCGCCGCTAGGGAATTCCGCCCGCTGTAGGTGCTCGTCTGCGAGTGGCAGAGCGGACAGAGCAGTTCGAGGTTCTCGAGGCGGTTGTCGGTGCTGATGCCGTTGCGGTGCTCGAGCTGCAGCGTGACGGGCTTGTCGAACCAGAAGGGCGCGCCGTGCCTGTTTTCGAACATGACGTTGCTGCACGCGCTGCACGTGTACGGCCAGCGCAGGTCGCGCAGCAAGCGGCGCTTGACCTGCGAGCGGTCGGCCGTGCTGTTGCGCACGAACATGCGCTCGTTGGCCATGCTCTTGCACGGCGTGACGTGCAGGTGGTCCGAGTCGAGCAGCAGCGCGCTCGCGCGGCGGTGCATGCGAGTGCGGATGTGCACGAGCTGCTGGTACCCGTACGTGCCGACGTCGTACCCGCACAGGCCCGCGAGCTGCGGCCACGAGCGCGCCGCGCGCACGTGCGTGGTGAAGTCGGCGTCGCTGATTTTGGTGAGCTTGTCGGTCTTGCGGTTGACGAAGTGGCTCGTGTCGATGTCGAGCGAGAGGATCCGCGTCGCGAGCACGGCCTTGAAGGACCCGGAGATCTTCACGCCGACGAGGCGCGAGATCTGCGCGTACGTCGTGTTGTCGCGGACGATCGCGCGGACCTCGTCGTCGGACAGTTCCTTGAAAGCACGGGCCGTCATTTGCGGCGCCTTGCGCGCGGCGAGCGATTGGGTGAAATAGGCGGGATCGACCCTTAAAAAAAGATTCGTGCTCTCGGAATATATCGCAATGCCGCGACGCAGACATGACCGACAAGAAGCCGTGCGGGATACTCGTGAACCCGAGACAGTCGATTTTGATCTTCGGGCTGTGGGACCAGCCGCGGCAGGTGCTCGAGTGGCAGGACATCACCGCGCGCAACCTGACGTGGCGTGCGCTGCGAGACTCGATCGAGCTGACGCCCGGGCAGCTCAAGCGAGTGCAGCCGGACGCCGTCGAGTGGGTGCACCGGGCGTCGATTACGCTGCAGGACCTCGCGGACATGGTGTGCTTCCCAGTGAATCCGTTCGTGCACCTGCACGCCGACCTCGCCGAGGTCTGGAGCATGCACTGGACGTCCGACACGCTCAAGCAACTGAACGTCACGTACGACCAGCTGCGGCAAAAGGGCATGAACGTGCACGTGATGCAGCACTTCAACTTCACGCTGGGGCAGTGGATGAACCTCGGGCTGATGGAGGAGCACGTGCGAGACATGGACACGGACACGTCCAAGCGTCTGTTCGACATGCACAAGGACGAGGTCGTCGATGTCATTGTCAACTACAAGCTGTGAGTCGTGCTGTGCGGTCTAGGACTTGCGCTCGGCAATCAACACGCTCATGCCGAGGCCGAGCAGCAACGCGAGCGCCACGTTTGTTGCCACCGCGAGTTGCTCGTGCACCTCGCGGCTCTGCATGAGGTTGTATGCGAGGAGCGAGCACCACACGCACAGGTCGAGGAGCACAGACACGAGGTTGACCGCGTGCGAGCGCAGCACGAAGCTGTCGCGCAGCTGCTGCAGCACCTTGCACGTCGTGCGCGTGCCGAAGATGCCGAAGAGCACCGGCATGAAGGGCGTGGCGAACGTGTTGTGCATGCGCAGGGTGCCGAGCAGGACCATGACCGTCGAGATGCCGATTTGGTGCCCGAAGTTGCTCCTTTCGTTGCGCGCGCCCATCGCTTTGAGAAGCAGCAGCACCACGTCCGCGGCGAGGAACACGAGCAGCGCGACGTACAGCAGCACGTCCTGCTGCGACACGTAATACCCGCGGTGCGTCTCGCACAGCGCCGTGAGCACGGCGACGCACACGACGCACACGAGGACATTGAGCGTCTGCGACACGCCGACGCCGGCGGCGTCCCCCGCAATCAGCGTGGACGTGTTCTGCGCGAGGTTCGTCACTGCGTACAAGGCAATCACGGACACGACGATGCTCTCGGCCACGCCTGTGGTGTCGCGTGCCCAGTAGACGAGGCCGCCGGCGTCCGTGTGCTGCACGACAAAACGCAGGCCGCCCTCGACCAAATCGCACATGGAGACGGTGTACACGTCCGTGTCCCCCACAAATCGCCCGCTGCTGCCGGAGCTGCACACGAGGCCGCCAAAGTCGCGCAGCAGAGCAGAGCGGGCGAGGAGATCGTGCACGTCGCGAGGGGTCGTCACGGGCGCGGTGCCCATCAGCGCGACGCCAGTATCGTCGGACCTGCACAGCGCCGCGGCTGTCGGCGCACACGTGAAGACGCTCCACTTTGCAGAAAAGTGCAGGTCCTCGCTGGTATACAGCTGCAGCGTGCTGGCGCTGAGCTGCATCGCCGTTGCCTGCAGGCGGTACGCCATGAGCACGCCTTCTTCCCACAGCAGAACGCGCGTCGACGCCTGCAGCAGCATGAACGGCGCCTGGGTATCCTGTATGTTCTGAATACTCATGCCCGGCGGGTTATGCTCTTATAAGCCACGAAGTCGCGACACGGCAAGTTTTTCTTTGCAAGTATAACAACTGTCGCGGGACGCGCGGCCGCCGCACGACAATGCTGCGGCTGTACAGGCGCGAGCACGGCACGTTTCAGCAGTACACGCCGTCGGCACAGACACACTGCCAGACACAATCCGTCGAGCAGTGGCTGCAGCAGGACGCGGACGCGAGCGGCATGATCCACAACGTGCACATCGAGATGCACGGCACGCGCATCGCCGTGGCACACGTGGCCGAGGTTCGTGTCCTGGCTGCGCTGTTCGCAGCTGACCACAACGACTACGTCACTCTGAACCTGTGCTACGCGATGGAAACGTCTCCAGCACCGGACGTGGAATTACATGATGTGGACATAGACAGTGCGTCGGACGTTGAGCAGCAGATGGACATGTGGAAACTCGAGGACGAGTTCGAACAGAACGAAACACTCACCGTGCACGACTTCGGTCCGTCGCATTCGAGGGACACAGGCTGGTGAATTACATTGCACCTTTAATAAAAAGCGCCTCAAGAGATCCATTTAACGAGACACGGCGCACCGGTCATGCAGTTGCGCTGTGCGTCCTCGACAGGCGCAGACACCCACCCGTCGATCGTCATGGACAGAATGAGAGACAGCCACGCCAACCACCTGTCGCGCGCCGAGCGGTCCGTGACCTTGACGAAGATGCCGTCGCCATCGTGCGAAGAGACGGTCACGTGAAACATGTTGTCGCGGGACGGGACGAGCTGCACCCGCACGTGCTGCAGAGGCACGCACATGATATCTTCGTCGAGCTCAGCGCCGCCAAGCACGTACAGGCAGCCGTTGCCGACGCACAGCAGGCCGCTGAGGCCGGTTGCCCCTGGGCGCGCCATGACCTTGACCTGCCCGCGCAAGGCTCTGCAGCGAATTGTGTGCGAGAATCGCCAAAGGTCACTCATGAATGCCTCCACCTGGTCGTGCACGGTCATGTCAGCACAGCTTGGCGCTCGGGCCGGCCCTCGCTCCATTGTCGTGTGCGCACAAGCAGCACCGTATACGGCAAGACACATTGCATCAATAGTTGTGGGATGCGTCCGTGACCTCGTACGAGAAGACGCGTCTCGTCAGAGTGACTGCCTTGACAAGAAAGGATTTTTTTGCATTTTTTTTGTGACCCTTCGTGATTTCCTGCAGGCATTTCAAGAATGGCATTTTTGAGCATTTTTTGTGACCCTTCGTGATTTCCTGCTGGCATTTCAAATGACCAAACACCGAACGTGTTCAAACTGGCAATGGGCGGCACGAAGAGGAAGGCAACGGCTGCGGAAATCGGCCCGCAGTTGGAGTGGGCAGTCAAGGCGCTGCCTTCGCTCGATCCGACGCTGAAATCGTACACGTGGAGCTACGGGCCTCGCGCGTTGATTGCCGAGCGCGAGATTGTCAATAGCATCCTCGAAGCGGCACATTGGGTGCGGATGCCTATGCTGCGCTGGCCTGCCGTGCCCGTGGAGCACATGCGTGCCGGTGTCGGGTTCCTTGGCATGTACATGTCATGCGGAGACGCGTTTGTCGACTGCAGCGACAAGCGCAACATGCTGGTGGACCGCGCGCATCAGTGCTTCAACATCGACTGGAAGTTGGAAGTGCAGGCCTTGTCCGCGCAAGACCCGCTCGACAGGGACGAGTTGTCGAGTGTGCGATACGGACACTATCACATGGCGGAACAGCACTTGTACACACTCGTCGACAAGATCGACGAGATGCACGCCCTCTACGAGACGCTCAAGCCGGAAACGGCAGACCTGATCAAGCGCTGCGCCAACGCTGTGCAGCTCAAGAAGTCCATGTTAACGACGAATGCCCCGGGCGCACTGTGGCTTACGAGCAATCCGTGGGCGTAGCGTGCGCAGCAAGAGCGTGTGTGCAGACATGCCGAGGATTCTTACGTTTGCGAGTGTTAATACAAGCCGCTGGTGTATAAAACAGTGTCCTCATGCATACATGTCCATCTTGTACTTGATTGTGTATGTGGCTACTTGTGCTGTGTGGATAGCCATAATCTCGACACTACTTGTTTGCAACGAGCGTGCGAAGCAAGCCGCACAAGCTGCCGATGCGCAGGCTGAGGTCATTCCCGTGGCCGAGGTCGTTTCAGCGGCTGAGGTGATTCCGGCTCCATTGAAACCCTCCACTGCCGTTCCTGCTACTGCTTCTCCCGTCGAAACGAACCCGCCGCCGGTATAAAAGCACAACCGTGCAAGCGTATGGTCAAAGCAGATTTCAAAGATTTATCAACTTTACTCGCGGTGCTCAAGAAAACAAGCCTTAGCCTGAAATCAGCAGCGCGCACGGTTCTGCGATTACAAGATCGTGATGATTTGCACGACTTGTATTCTGCGTCGCCACACCATGAAGAGTACGAGAGAGAACAAGCACAGCAAGATCTTGCTGTGCTTGTTCTCGTCAGACGACGCCAGCAGAACACCGCCGCAAGAAGGAACGTCGAATTCAACCCGTTGAACCCAGAGCTTCCTGAACTTGTGGGAATCATTGAAAACTGCGTGCCCGGGCTCTGGGATATCACTGCACCAGTCAACACTGATAACCTGCGACTAGTGCGAAGACGATGTCGACACGCCATCCAGGGTTTTAGAATTTCGCAAAGTTCTGATCTATTTCAGCAGACTTACTTTGCAAAGTTAAGCTTTATGCGTCTTTACAAAAGCTTGCACACCCTGATTCGGCCGTTCTGCCCGGACGACGGTACATGTGCATACGACGGAGACATCGGTGACAGCTTCCTTGGCGTATCGGCTGCTCTACTGCGTTTGAAAGAACTGTTATGCCTATCAGCCGAAGACTTGCGTTATATTCAAGAAAATTCAACCGCGTATGACCCGGCAGTTCTCGCATGGCATGCGCGTCACGTTGCTTCGAGACGTGGCAGCAACCCGACGGACGAAGGCGACTGAGCAGGGCGCACTCGCGGCAGCATAGCCGCAAGCGCGGCGAAAACATTCCCGAAACGCAGAAATACACACCGCGTCGTACGGAGAGAAGGGTGCTTGCAGCAATCAATCTAATCATTACATTCGTACACGGGGTTCGCCCACGGTCAAAATCGTCGGGTGTCTGGGGCGTTACCAAGCAACATCAGGGTCACCGGACGAGCACCGCGGGGCAGAGCGCATCGCGCATCACTACAAAGACGCCCGCGGAAGGAGTCCGCACTAGGCACACGGCACCCTGTTTTGCCGGCTCAGATGCGCGTCGGTATTTCGTAAGTCATTTCCAGGCGCAGGCTCAGGCAGCACTGGCGCATGCAGAGTTGCTTGATGAACCCGGTGATTTCCTCTGCGTTTGCGCGCTCGAGCATCTCCGGCGGCACGGCGCGCAGCATCTCGTCGCTGACGCAGATGTTCTGCCAGTCCTTCTTCTGCAGCGGAAACATCTGCACGCTCAGGTTGTTGAGGTCGCGCGTCGCAACCTTGGTGAGGATCTTCGTGCGCAGCGCGCCGCAGCACGAGCTGAAAACCTGCCGCGTGATCTTGTAGTACTCGTTGTCGATGAGCGGGCACTTGTCGATGTCCGCGTTGAGTATTTCCTTGTTCGTGCGCAGGATCTCGACGACGGGGTGGTTCTTGGACATGAAGAGGTAGTTCTGCTGCGTGCCGAGCTCGAGCACGCCCTCTTTCTCGAGGTTCGAGTTGTTGAAGCTCGGGTAGTTCTGGCGCCACGCGACGGCCTCCGTCGACGCTGCGTCAGCCTCGAAGAGGACGAGCGGGTTCGGGTTGTGCGAGTTGGCGAACGTCGTGAGCGCGAAGCGGTTGCCGAGGCGCGTCGCCTCGTCCGAGGGGATGCACGACATCGAGACGCCGAGGTTGATGGGGAAGTCGTTCTTGATTTCGAGCAGCGTGACCTTGTGCAGGATGGCGTTCTGCAGGCAGCTCGCGGTCGTGCCGACGTCGGGGTTGTTGTCGAACACGTCGGACACGCCGAGGATCTCGCCGATCTTCGCGTTGTTTGGGCACCACGACGCCGCGTCGTGCCCGGACTTGGCGAACTGCTGCATGCTGCCGTGGATCTCGACGCACAGTCTGCGAGTCTGCTTGTTTATCTTGCTGCTTTCCAACACGGACGTCGTCATGCTGCGTACAGCGCGTGCTTTTATACTACATCTGCGTAAGTACAAGGATCGCAAACACGACAAAAGCCATCGCCAAAGAAATCTGCAGGCAAGCCAATACTGTCGACAGGACCGCCGCACGTGAATGGCCTGCAGGTGGTACGGCAAGCAGCACGACGGCTGCGTGTTGAGTTCGACGTTGCATGCGCTGCTGCTGGAAACCGGCGAGCACGTCTTCAAGTTGGCGTTCGAGACAGAGCCTGAAACGAGGCGCAACTTCATTTTTGGTGCCGTCGTCACGCCGGGCGGCCAACCCGAAGCCGTCGATTGGGCCCCCGAAAAGCCGTCGATCTGCATATGCTACGAGCTGTGCGACGGGTTTCCGCTGCACGAGGGGACTGCGCCGTACGACCGCTTGCGCCAGAACGTGGCGCACATCCTCGCTGCGGACGTGCGGCTGCTGCCCTCGACTTACTTTGAGCGCTCGATTGGGCAGTACGCCGCGCTGCACGACATCTTTGCGCAGGACGAGTACTGTGGCGTCTTCCGCGACGAGGCCGGCAGCCTGCTGGACCTGAAAATGCACGTGGTGCTGTCGTGCTGGGAGGGGGCGCCGTTCGGCTGCACGCCGCAGCAGCCGGCGCCACCGACGCGAGCGCCAGCGGCGAGCGGGCTGCCGAGCGGCGAGTGGAACACGTGCTTTCGCTCGATCGCCAGCATTTTGTGGTACCACGCGTACGTGTACGAGGTCATCGGCGAGACGGCGGAGCACGGGTGCAGCCTGTCCAACGTCGTCCGCACGCATGACGCGCTGTGCGCCAAGGGCGGCGCCGACGTCGCCGGGAAGCTGGCGCTGCTCGACATCCTGAAGCTGGCGTACCGCTACAATTACGCCAGCGTGTAGCGTTATTTTATTGTTGTTTGTATTTCTGTAATCACGCGAGCATCTGGCGTTATTTCTTTGTGCTTTGCAGGCATACCGAGCACGCGGCGGGCGCGACGCAAATGACGATCGATTCTGGATGGGTGCAGCACCTCAAAAAGGAATGCCCCGCGGCGTTCCAGTCGACGCTCTCGACGCGTCCGACGACGTGGTTCATCGACGGGCAGATCAAGCTGATGAAGGCCGAGTGGGTCAACACGTGGGAGCTTTTCCTGCAGAAGCAGTTCCTCGACACGATCGACCGCGCCTTTGAGCTCAACGCGTCGGTCGTGGTGCTCGGCTTCGACGACTACACGCACGTGCCGCTGTGCAAGAGCATGACGCAGCGCGCGCGCAACGTGAAGCAGGCCGTGTTCACGTGGAACGAGCTGCACCCGCTGCCGCCGACGCCGCCGGAGGACTGGGCGGCGTGCATGCGCAACCGCGCGTTCAAGAGCATGGTCGTCGGGATGGTCGTGCGCAACGTGCAGCGCATGTACAAAGCACACGACAAAACGGTCATCATCGACTGGATGGGGCCGCCGGTCGTCCTCGGGCGCGCGCTCGAGCTGGACGGCTGGGTCCTCCCGGCGCCGGTGCTCGACCCGGCCGCGCGGCGCGGCGAGTGCGACATCAAGGCCCTCGCGTGGACGACGTTCGGCGCGCTCGTCGTGCAGTCCACCGACGGGGACTTCGTGCCGCTGGCGCTCGTGCACTGCGAGGCGCACGCCGACAGCCACGTCTTCCTCGAGCGCATCGAGACGAAGATCTCGAGCGGCGCGAAGCGCACCGCCTTCGGCGCGACGAAGCGCCGCATGGAGTTTGTGTGCATGCGCGAGCTGTGCGCGCACGTGCAGCATGCGATGCATCAGCACGCCGCGCCGTGCCGCGCGTTCGCCGTGCTCGTTGCGCTCACCGGGTGCGACTTCAGCCAGTCGATGCCCGCCATCGGCCCGGCCAAAATGTGGAGCGCGCACAGCCTGATGCACTCGCTCGACCTCGAGTCGGAGCACGGCATCCTCAACGCCATCACCCTCGCGTACCAGCTCAACTTCAGCAAGCACATCCGCACGATACCGTACGCGCAAATCCGCGACACGACTGACATCGAGGCATCCAAGGCCGCGTACCAGTGCGTGGCCACGGCGATCGCGAAGAACGTGGCCGTCGCCCAGAAAACCAAGAACGCCATGTGGCAGCCGACGGACGCGAGCAGGCACGCGCGCAACGTGCTGTGGACGCTGCAGTACTGGGCCACGCTCGAACGCTGGCCGGACCCGATGCAGCCGAAGTTCGGGTTCTCGGTCGACGCGAGTGGGCACTGCGCCTTCGCGTGAGACTAGTTTGTGTGTAAAGTGCGCGTGCATAAACGCTTGCGTTGCGTATAAAAGACGACGGCCTGTCCCTGCATGGCAGACGTATCGACTGGTGACGGCACGTCAGAAACGACTGCAACAACGACTGCAAAACCCTCTGCTTTCGTCGAAGCTTTCGTCGAAAACGTCCTGATCGTGCTCAAACCGAAGTCTCAGATCCTGCATGTTGTGTTGTTTGTGATCGCAGCTAGTTTAACTGTCTGGCATTCTGCGTTAGACTTCAATTCAAATGAATCTGTTGTTTTGACCAACTTCGAAATGCTGCAAGTAGAAGATCTTGCCAAAGACATCGCAGACGAAAAAAACTTCAGCAAGCCACAGTGGAACAGAAAGTGGAAGTGCACATCCCATGCAGTCGGTCCGTTCTCTAATGCTACCGGCCAGGCATACGTGCTCGACGACGCGTGGGGCCCCGACAGCATGTGTCGGTGCATTAATGCTTCAGAGTGTGTCGATGCAACCAAGGACGAATGCAAGGACGTGGAGAAACACTGCTACAAAACGGTCGTACCTCCATACGCAAACGTATTTGCGGGATTGAGCCAAAGCAACTTCAACATGCTCATTGCCTTTATGTTGATGCATATCTCCGTCTGGCTGAGTATGGTGATAGAGACAGAAGATACGCGTGCTGAGGGCATTTCATTGGACAAGCCAAGGACAGGAGAAGGCGAGACACTCTTGCCACCGTCGCAACAGTTGAAAACAGCGTCCGTTCCGTGGGTAGCTAATGATATGTTTGTGCGTGGAAAGCGTTTGAATTTTGGGCATGAGCTGACTGAGCTGACGCCGGCGGTAGTGCAACTGGGGACACACGTGCAACTGGGGACAAACGTGCAACTCGGGACTCCTATGATTTATGTCGCAGACAATATTTCGCACTTTGTGCAGCACTCGTACACAAGATGGACTGTATTTTGCTTACTCACGGTAGTTGCGTTCGGTCTGTCGATAGCCTGTGTGAGTGTGAAAAACAAGTTGAAAGGCGACGATCAGACAGTGACGAGCTACACAAATGCCCTGCTGTACTTGATGTCGTTGCTCGTGTGCCTACTCAATATGGCGTGGGCAGTGTGCCTGGTGATTTGGAAAGGTGCCCCGTGGAGTGATGTGCAGATGACGGCGCACATTCTGGAAGACTTCAACATTACCGTCGCATACATGCTTCTGGTATCGACATTCACTGCGCTCAGTGGCGTGCACGACGACTACACGGTGCTGTTTGACGTCATGGTAATTATGTTCATCGCGTTCATACTGCACGTGTCCGAGGACATTATGCACATGCGCGAGGACGTCATCACGTACTGCAAGGATCGGGACTTCACGTTCAAGGACACGCTCGACAAGACGCACACGGTAGGCGGAGAGGTTCTCGCGTATATTCTGCAAACTCGTTTATTCATTTTTGCGGTAATGTTCGGGACCTCCTACATTTTCATCGAGCGCATCGAGCCAAGCACTCTCGCCAGTGGCACCGATTCGAGCTGGAACTACTACATGCGGAATGTGGTACTGCTTGTGATGTTGCTACCGCATCTGTGGTGTGATGTGTCGTATGAGGTGATGCACGCTTTCACGATGAGGAGCACTGCAACACATTTGGGATACGAAGGCCCGAGGTGGTGTCGCATCAACGTAGCGCTCGCATACATCGTCTTCTTCAATCTGGTGTCCCTGAGGCGCGACACCGTTCTCGCTTGAAGGCGGACGCCGTCACTCGCTCATCTGCTCCTCAGCGAAGCTTTCGAGCACCGGGCGTTTGCGCTTCTGGCGGTTGCAAGCAGCGTGCGGCAGCCTCATTTCGAGCTCGAGAACCTTTGCCGGGACACCTTGGCGCGTGAGGCAAACAGAGAGCGTCTTGTACGGCCCGCTGCAGCCCGCGCTGAGCTGGCCGTGTGCGTGCGGCGCGCCCGCGTCGCCGCTGTGCTCGCGCGCGTGCAGGACGAAGCTGAGCTGTTCTCTCTCGACGTCTGTCACGTATACCTGCTTCGTGCTGTGCCAGCCTATCTCGTGCTCTGTTTTCGAGACGACGAGGTCGCGCGCCACAAACGGCCCGTCCGGTGTGCCGGCGGCCTGCAGGAACAGGCGGACGTCGGGCGCCGCGAGAGCCTCGAGGCCCAGGAGAACGTTCACATCGCACACGAGGGTGAGCGCCACGAGCGGATGCATGTCTGCGGCTGACAGCAGCACGTTGCTCGTGCAGCTCTTGAGGATGGCGCCGACGGACTCGACTGCGAGCGCCAGGTTCATGAGCTTGAGGGCGTCCTTAGCGTCGCGCAGCTGGAAGCAGCGCAGCACGACGTGCATCGGCACGAAAATGTCGTCGCGGAAGCCCTCGCCGTTGTTGGTGCGCGCGTTGCTGATGACGAAGCCGTCGTCCTGCGCAAACGCGCACGCTTCGGGCCCCATGCTCTGCACCGCGAAGCAGCGCATGTCGCTCGACGAGTCGAGCGACCCTTTCATGGCCGGCGTGTCGACGCGGTACCTGGACATGCGGCTGTCGTACTCGTCTTCGCTGCTCGGCAGTTTCGCGAGCGTCGCGAGCAGGTGCAGGCCAACGGGCATCAACTTGAGCTTCTTGAGCTTGAGCAGGTACCCCTTGCCCGCGGCATCGACGTTGCTGCTCGAGACCTGCATGGCAATCAGACTGCCGATGTCGACGACGTCCTCGCCGGTTGACAAAGCGACGATTCTCGGCGGGTCCCAGAACTCCTCGCGCAGGAAGAAGCTGAGCACGAGGCCGGGCTCGAGAAACCCCGACGTCTCGTCGGCCTCGACGCGCTCGCCCTTGTCCTTGTTGGTTTTGCCCTTTTCAAAGCTGAAGAGGCGCACACGCCCGTCGTCGGTGGACTCGTAGAGCGGCTTGCCGGCCTCTTCCTTCTGCCCGACGCTGCGCTTCGAGTTGTACGGCACTTTCCCGAACCCGGGCGGCCCGAGGGCGAGCAGCAGGAACTTTGCTATGACGAACTCGCGCGTGCCGCGCACCGCGTCAAACTCCGCCTTGCTCGCCGGCAGCTTGGACAGCGACATCGCGCAGACCTCGACGTCCGGCTGGTTCTTCGCGATGTGCGTGCCGCAGCGCAGGGGCGCGTGTGTGCTGGGGCCGAGGTGATCGAGCATTTTAGTGGGAATCTAAACCGTGCCGTAGTTGTGTAGCTTGCAATTTTTACGCGGCGGGAACGTCTTTTCAAATAAAACACAAAAAGTGGCTGTTGGCGAAATCCATAAAAAACGAAAAAAACGAAAAAAAGACATAAGGTGGCTCTTGGCGAAATCCATAAAAAAACGAAAAACCCCTCGCAGTTTGGGCGGCAAGGACGCATGACAGCGGTGACGACAGTGGAGACGGAAGCGGCACTGGCGTTGCAAATACGCGCGGTGGTGTTCGACGGGCACGACGTCTCGTTCTCGCACGCGCAGGGCAGCAGGCACAAGTTCGGGCTGACACTGCTGCGGACGCTCTGCACGGGCCTCAGAATCAATGAGACATGCGGGCAGCACGCGATGATGCTGTGGACGATCGCGATGTCGACGAGCAGCAGGGCCGCTGCCATGGACGTGTGTGTCGCGTGTCTGATGGTCTCCACGAAAATGCACCACAGCTCGGCGGTTTTCGGCCTGAGCAGGTTCGCTGACGCGTGCAAACGCGTTTTCGAGTCGCGCGAGCGGAGCGCCCGCGGTCTCGAGGCAGCTTTGCTCGACGAGACAGGCAGCACAGACGCTGTCGACCGCATCCAGTTTCTCACATCGATTCTCAAGATGTTCGACAGCGTTGCGCTGAGCAACGAAGTGCGCGGCGTGTCGAGCCAGCACCTCAAGTACGCGGAAAGGTTCCTTCTCTTCACGAGCATTAACGGAAGGTGGTATCGGTATTTAATCGAACTGTACGAGTACACAATGTCCAAGATGCAGGGCATGTCGCGTGACGCGCGCATGCGTGTGGTTCTCGAGGTGTGCGACGTCTAGCACGCGCGATTGCTAATGCTAATAAACGTCATCTCTGCCTGCACTCAACTGCACTCAAGCCGACGCTGCCTCTATCGGCACGTCGACGCGCGCGGTGAGCTCGTCCTCGTGCACGACGAGCTTCTCCTTGAGCAAGGTAATCTTGCACTCGGCCGTGCGCACGCGCTTCTGTATCTCTAGTAGTCGGCCGTGCAGCACGGCGAGGTCGAGGTTCTTGAGCGGCCTGGCCTTGCGGATCTTGTGCGCGACCTTCTGCTTGGCGGCGCCCTTGACGCGGGCGTTGTGCAGAATGGCGGGAAGTGCAGCGGGGGTCTCGGTGGTTTCGGGCATTTCGGCAGCTGCTTGTTTTGCTCTGCTCTTGGATAGAATGCGCTAAAAACAAGTCTTTTTTGGCGCAATAGTCGCCGACCGCAGATTTGCGATTTGATGCATCAAGTCGCATTACTCTGGCGACGCACTTTTTGAAGGCATACGCAGCGTGCGCACGTGCTACTTGTCGTGCATGCGCGCCGAGAGCATCGCCGCGAGTTCCACAGACTTGAAAAACACAGCAGCGGCGCGGAGGTCGATCGCGTGCGAGTCGTCCTCGCGCTGCACGCGGGTCGCCTTGAGCAGGTCCTGACTGATGCTGCGCACGTCGCGCAGCAGCGTGCATATCACGATGTTGTGCTCCTGCGAGTGCTGCTGGATGTGCTCGACGATCGCCGCGTGCGAGCACGACTCGTCCTCGTCAAGGTACGTGAGCAGGGCTTCGTGCACCTGGTGCGCGATTTCATCGACGCTGAGCTTGCTGATGTTGTCGTGGATGTACTTCATCACGTCGTTGATGTCTGTGTTCGTCCCGCCCGCGTACTTGCACAGCAAACACGTGTCGCGCGTGGCCATTGCTTCGACACACGACGGCTTAAATACAGGAGCGCTTTTTTTCGCATTTATACCATAGGCCTCGGTCGCCGTCGCGTCCGCACATGTCCACGAGGCCCGCGCGCCAGAGCTCCAAGGACGCGCAGCAGAAAATCAGGGAAATCCTCGCGTGGGAGCAGTGCCCTGAGTCCAGTGACGCGTTCAAGCAGGCTGCGGCGAGAATGGAAGCAGAGTTCGCGATGAGCAAACGGCGTCGCCGCGCCGCGCCAGACACCGCGGCAGACACCGCGCCACACGCCGCGCCGACGACGCCATCGGCGAGCGAGAGCAGTAGCGACGCAGCCGGGTCCGCGCCGAGCAGCGAGGACATAGACAGCATGTACTCGGAGGCATCGAGTAGCGAGCCGAGCGAGGCCAGCGACGACGACGACGACGAGGCCGCGTACTGCGAGGACGCCACCGACGCAAGCACCGCTGCCGTCGCGCCCGAGCCAGCGCTCATTGAAGACTAGACCGTTGCGTTACCGTTGCTGTCATTGTGTGTTTTGGTCCATGAGGTCCTGCAGAAGAGCGGCCAGCGTGCCCTGCTCCGGCATACTTGCACTGATGACACAGCGTCTTGCTGCCCGATGCCACAGCGTCTCTTTTGGGTCATTTTTCCTCAACAGATTTTGATATACAGTATCGTTGTGCACAAGGTGAGCGAATATATCGTCTTGCCTCATCGCCTCATAATCACCGATTGTCAAGCGAATAAAAATTTCACGCAACCGTGCGTGGTGTATCACCATTTCGTCGAGGCTCGTGAATAACGTCCGTAGTCTGTCCGTATACAACCAACTTCTGCGAATCATTCTTTGAAATGTTTGCAGATCTGCATGCGGTTCTTGTGCGCAATATTCTCTATTTTGCATGGCCGCACGCAACTCAGACATTGACATACCGTGCTTCACAAGAACATAGTGCATCGCAGTCATTGACTGCAGTTCTTCAAGCTCTTGCCGTGCGACTGCTTCCGATGATCTGGCACTCGAGTGCAGTAATGATCTCGGTGTGTAAGGGTTATTCCCGAACCTGTTGGGAGCACCCGTGTTCACAGTGACCAGGTGGCCAAACCTTTCAATCGTATCTTGGAAGATCTTCAATGTTTGTAGGTATTTCAGTATGGCTTTGCATTGATGATATCGAGTTGGATGCTGCTGGTCAAAGGCATTTTCAAATTCCGCGTCAATACAGCCCAGTGCCTCGTCAATTTCGATTTGTTTGTCTTGATGCCACTGCAACCACCACAAAGAGGCTGCTTGATGCGATCTCTCTACAGTATCAAACGGATAATTTTGTACAATATACATGAGTGTTGCCTTGACATTTGCTTGTTGTTGTTTCATGTAGTCGAGACACATCTTGTTACTGAGATAATACGAAATAAAATCCGTCAATAAACTGGGAAACGCGGTCCTTCTCAGTACTATCGGCCGGATTGCATTCATAATGTCTTCATTCACACTGGTTTCATTCATTTCATTTACCATGTCAGACATGGCATGGCGGTGCACGTCTTTTATACGTGACATCTCTTTCGTGTGTGACAGGCGAGGACTTTCGCGTATATAAGCATGCACACCACGGCACATGTCCGACGAGGATAAACCATGGTTCGAAACAGAACACGGCAGATCTGAATTTGGACGGGCTACCGGTATGCTTCGGAAGATGATATATTTTTCCACGGGACAAGTGCTTCGTGGATGGGATCGAATTAGAAGACGACAAGTACCAGAGCGTAGGTGTAGCCAATGTCACCAAGTGCTTCATAACCAACGCATGCAACCCTTCGTCTTGACAGATGCCGAATACAGAATAGTAGACACTACATTAGCACGAGCGTATACTGAATTGCGATCAGCAGCACTAGATGAAAATACGTCCGAGTGGCATATGGTTAATGCATATCACATTGTGCACAGTCAATCAGAATTATTCGAACGGGGATTGCTAGCAGGTCTATCGGCGAACTTGGCCAATTTTCTTGTACTCATGCGTGATCTATTGGGCCAAAGTGTCCCAGACAGGGACGTTCAAACATCTTAAGCTGCTGCTGCAAATTGATCGGCCGTAAAAAAAACTAAGCCACCTATGCCGCGAGCCGGCGCACCGGGCATGCATGCTGCCGATGCGCGAGCTGCACGCGGCGTGCAACGACGAAATGAACGCGCGCGACAGCACGAAGCGCCTGATCCTCTCGTGGGTGAACTGCGGCGAGAAGGCGACGGTCGTGTGCGAGACGAGCAAGTACAGCGACATGCACCTCTTCGGCCTCGGCCTCTGCTACGTCCTGTGCACGCACAACCCACTCGGCAGCCGCGAGTACAGCGCGAAGCACGAGCTCGGCGAGTTCCACCTGCTGCTGACAAACGGCATCGACGTGCGCTCGTGCACGTGGCAGGAGATGCGGCAGATCGTGGCCTCGCTGCAGACGTCGTACACGCAGCTGCTCACGTACGACCGCTTGGCGGGCTACGACTGCAAGGTCGACGTCAGCAACTTCATACTCAGCCTGATGACCCGAATCGGCACGCTTCTCGGGACGATGTATCTGTGGGAGACGCTGCCGAGCGAGGAGCAGGTGCGCCTGTCCGAGCACTACGAGCACGAGGCCGACGGGTACTACATCGTCAAGCCGAGTGCCTGCGTCGAGCTCATCGACGTGCTGCACAGCTTGATGCGTCTCGTGCTGACGCTGATGCACGCCACGCCCGTCGGCGCGGCCTCGTCGAAACCGGACATCACGCAATTCCACCACGAGGCCTCGCTCGACGACTTTTACCAAGTCGCGACCGCGCGCGACTGCGTTCCCGGCAGCATCGTCGCGTACAAGCACAAGTTCCACGGCCTCTTCCACGACGTCTCGCAGGTGGCATACTACCTCTTCCCGACGTACACACGCCCGGTGCAGAAGCCGATGGCCGACCTGCTCGCGGGCGCCGCATCCGGCATACACATACTGCCGCTGCTCATGCAGGTCGAGCCGGACGTGCCCGTCGTCATGGAGCACACCAGCGCCGCGGCGAAAGAGCACCAGTGGTCGTGGCTCGTGTGGCACGAGCACATCCTGCTCTGCCAGCAGGACGGCAGCATGTACTGCGCCGAAAGCGTCTTTGACCTGTTCTCGTACATGACCGACCACCGCGGCAGTGCGCCCGACCGCGCCGTGCGGCCGCGCCTCGCGTAGGCGAGTGCACAGCACCCGCTTACTTTTGCACATCTTTGCGTGTGTTGCACTGCTGGGCATGCAGAGCTAGGGTGTCGGTCTCGACGATCGACACCACGAAAGGTCAAAAATGCTTTACTTTTTTCGAACCTGCTTTACTTTTTTCGAACCGGTGCGTTTTTATTCTGACATGCCCAGAGGTTGACTAAAGTACTATCGATTTTTCTGTTTGTACTATTTTTTCAAACCCTATCCAATTCCAACCGACATAGAAGTCTCGTTCGCTTCTGATTTTTCCAAGTCTCTCATCTTCTTCTTCTTTTGATTCATATATATTATATATATATATATATATATATATATATATATATATATATATATAAAAAAGATAGAGAGAGAGAGAGAGAGGGTCTTGGAAATATCGTATCGAACGCGATTTCTATTGCGAAGAGGCATATTTTTTTTGTGCGATGTCTTTTCGAGAAGCGTTCCTTTGCTTTTGAAATGTTCGAGGACGAGGAGAACAACACGGAGGACGACGACGAGGCATCCTTCTGTGCGTTTGTCCGCGAATTCATCAGCATGGACTGTCCGGGGGCTAATGCATGTGTCGCGCAGCCATGCGCCAACTTGCCCTTGTGTCGCAACTCGCAGTCTCAATGGGTTGTCTACCATGCGCCGATACTAGACTTTTGATTAAAGTGGCAGATGCTGTCTTTCCGCGACGATTTGAGCGTACTCCGCGTCTTTTTGCTTCAGTTTGTGCTTGCCGCCCATCTGTATATCCACTTCCTCTGCATTTTTATCTCCAGGACTTGCCCGGGCGCAAGGTTAAATTGCCCCATCAAAAGTCTGGTGCCGTTTGGTGCGATCTCCTGCACGATCGCCCCGCCACAAAGGTAGTCGTAGTCACCAAAGACGCTGGGCGAATCGTAGGTTTCCCATCCTTTGTGTCGGCAGAGCGTGCGCATGACATGTATGAAGCTTTGGTGTGGTCGAGTCCTGGCGTACGCTTCCTCGCCAGGAATAATGACGCCGTGTTCTGTGGTCTGCTGAACGTGGAAGTTACCGAGGCTCATGTATGTGGTCACGTGCATGTACTTATATATGCATCTGTCTTGTTGCCGTTGCGTTTCATCAAGACGCGTCAAAAGGTGTTGTTTATCCACTTCCTCTGCATGGTTATTCGCAGGACTTCCCCGTCCGCAATCTGAAATTGCGAGAGCAGAACTTTATCACCGTTTGGGGCGAACTCGTGCACGATCGTCCCGCGCCATATGTAGTCGTAGTCCCCGAACACCGCATACGATCTCTGCGGCTCCCATCTTTTGATTTCGCAGATCTTGCGCATGACATAACCGAAGCTTTGATCTGGTCTTGTCATGGCGCAAGCCCACTTGTCAACAATAATGTCACCGTTTGCTGTAGTCTGCTGAACGACGAAGTTCACCGGGGGCATGCAAGCTGTGTGGCTATATGTTATATATGTGTCTGTGTTCTTGCACTTGCATTCAAGGAGGATGCCTGTGCATTGAAACGAGTCAAAACTAGAGCTTTGACGCAGCCTCGACGCCGGAGACGCGCCTCTCGAGCAGCACAATGCGCTCATTGAGGGTGTCGAGCTTGCTGTTGTGCTGGCGCTGCACCTCTGCTATTTTCTTGGACAGTTCCTTGAAGTCCTCCTCGCGCGTAGCGAGTAAAAGCTGGATTTGTTTCGTGAAATTCATGTGTGTGCCGTCGCACTGCATGCGATCCGTCTCGTTATCTTAAATAGCATCTCGCGACGTCGTGCAGTTCGAGAAGCGTGTGCGAATAAAAGTTTGCCGGCAAAGTGTATTTACGAAGGCGCGCACAGCGGCATGAAAAGAACGCGCGAGGGGCGACACGACGGACGCGTGAGCGACCGGGAATACGTGGCGGCGCTCGCCACTTTCGTGGCAGAGCCGAGTGTGCGGCAGTGCATCAGCTCGATCCAGAACGACTGCCTCACAAACGACATTGTCTTCACGGAGAACGGGCAGGCGGTGACCGGCAAGTTCCACCGGCACATCCAGCTGCGGTACAAGGTCTTCGCGCGCGAATGCATCGAGTACCTGCACAGCTGCCGCTTCATCCCGTGGTACATAGAGCGCGTGCACGGCGAGGCCGTGCCGAGGACGCTGCCGCTCGGCTCTTTCACGTGGCAGGCGCAGTTCAAGACGGACGCCGAGCTCGCGCACGGCACGTGGCCGATCAAGTACGTGCTGCGCGGCGTCGACTTTGACATCGGGAAACTGGACGTGCGCGTCTTCTACGCCGTGAATCCGCTGTACCGCCCGATGTTCAGCCCCCTCGACACGCTGCATGCGTACTACACGCAGGCGGACGTCGCGCGGTCCGAGGTCGCGTCGTGCGTCAAGTCAAGCCTGCGCACCGTCGTGCTCGTCAGCGAGACGGTGGACGTGAAGATGCAGACGGAATCTGGCATCGACCTGCTCGACGCCTCGCGCCGCTACAATGTCGGCGGGAAGACGGGCAACGAGTACGCGCAGACGCAGGTCCTGCTGAGCCCCGAGTCGGGCGCGGTCTTGAACAGCGTCAACGATGCGCAGATGTGCTGGATCTCGAACGTGCAGCGCGCGCACGAGAACCTCGGCATGAGCCTGATGCCGCCAAACAGCCAAGTCACGCAGATAGCGGCCCCGACCGTGCACAGCGACATTATGACGCAGCTGCAGCAGCACTACCGCGACAGCGTGTACACGCACTTCAACGTGCCGCAGGCGGGCGCCTCGCGCGGGACCGAGCAGGACTCGCGCGCGACGCCGGGCAGCCTCACCGAGCAATACAACAGCGTCCTGCACGTCGCGCAGGTCCTGCAGGACTTCTTGGCGCACGTGTACAAGGCCAATTTCAAGACGGCCGACGCCGTCGTGTGCAGCCTGCTGCCCACAAACAAGCTCGAAGTGAGCAGCATCGCGGACATCAAGATACTCGCGGAGTGCAATATTTTCAGCACGCATGAGATACGCAAGATGGTAGCGTTCCGAGGCGCTGCGTGTGGGACAAACAAAAAATGAAATTCAAAAACATCTTTGCGTGTGCCGCTTGGTCAATTTGACCAAGCGGTGCGTTTTTATTCTAACGATTGATCGATTTTTCTGTTTGTACTATTTTTTCAAACCCTATCCATTCCAACCGACATAGAAGTCTCGTTCGCTTCTGAATTTTCCAGGTCTCTCATCTTCTTCTTCTTTTGATTTAGATATAGTTATATATGTATATATATATAAAAATAGAGAGAGAGAGAGAGAGAGAGGGTCTTGGAAATTTCAGAAGCGAACGCGATTTCTATTGCGAAGGGGCATTTTTTTATTGATCTGATCTAACACACGCGCGATCAAAAAATGCCAAATGGGGCATGTGTACGACCAGTCCGTGCACGGCACACAGCATGATGGCGCACAGCATGATGGCGCACAGCACGCCCGCTCCTCTCAAACCGCCGATCCCAATGTGCGAGAACATGGAGGCAATCGCCGAGGGCATGGACGCGCTGCGCAGCGCGCAGAGCTCGACGAGGCGCACCACCAGCGAATACTTGATGTTTTGTTTTGTCGCATTCGGCAGCATGCCGAAGCGCAATGCGTTGCTCACGACGATTGCGTGGACATTGGAGCCAATCCTGCTGTACTCCGCCTACGTCAAGCCGATCGAGAGTCAGGAATTCGAAGCGATCGTCATCACGAAGAAGCAGGTGCTCATGCAGTCCGTCGAGGAGTGGCTTGGACTGTTCAACATGAGCGTCTGCTGCATCGAGTTTGAGAAATACATGCAGGCGGACATGGTCGCGTCCATCAGCCGCATCCACCACATGGGCAAGCACTGGCACGGCAGCTTCAAGACGAAGATCGCGGCGAGAGTGCGCCGGGACTTCTACAAGGAGTACATGAAGCAGCAGCACGCCAAGGAGCAGCAGCGCGTCGTCGACGTGACCGGTCTAACCCTCACGCCGCAGAACATGCTCAACCTGCACAGCCGTATCTCCAGCCTGCAGACGTACGTTTCCTTCCTCGAAAGGCAGACTGAGTCGCAGCGCGAGGCAAATGTGATGGAGAACTCGCCCGAGGCCGGCGAGGCAGAGCAGCGCGTCGGGGCCGCGTTCCGCCGCCTGCAGGCAGGCAGCTTCGGCGCAGTGCAACGGGGGTGGGCTCCATCGCCGCCGGATTCTCCGACGCCGTCGAACCAGAGCCGCAGCACTAGCGTCGGCCCGCCGGTAGTTCGCGTAATCGGGTCTGGCTTTGTCGCACGCCCACCGCCGACGGGACTTGTGACCGTGTTTGTCGTGCGGCAGTGAGTCTAGCATTGCGTTTGCTCGCGTTTGAGCATTTCTTAAAACAAGTCAAAGAGAACAAATGCGTAGCTCAGTGTTTGCTCTATTTGAGTACTCTATCAAAACAATTCAAACACACGTGCTCGTGCCTACTCCTGCTCGTCCGAAGCTTTGTATCGAATGAGCACGCCGAAGCCATACGGCGAGGACGCGTCGAACACGTGGAGCGTGTCGCCGTTCGCGTCGAAGGCGGCAGACAGCCTCAGCCGCGATATCTCGCGCAGGAAGTCCTCCGTGAGCTCGTCGTGCGACAGCGCGTTCGTCACGAGGTGTACTCGCGCGACGCTCATCTGCAGACTCTGCCCGTCCGCCGCCAGGCACATGCTCACGTCCGCGAGGGCGACCGAGACCTTGTAGCACAGGTCCCTGCCGTCGGTCCCGCGCCAGTGCGAACGCGCATTGATTGTGAGTTGCGCGTCTGCCTCGGCTGCTTGCGAAAGGTAGAAGAAATTCGTGCACGTCGAGTGCGGGCTCGGGAACACCTCGTGGGTCCTGAAGGTGCAGGCATGCACAAACAGGCGCGCCCCCGTCATGCGCAAAGCATCGGCGAGCGAAATGCAGCGCACAAGCGACAGCACCGTGCAGACAACGTCCGCGTGCAGGTCGTGTGTGTGTCGCAGCTGCAGGATGAGCAAAGCGAGCGTGTCTGCATCCGTCCACATGAGCAACCGCGTGCGCACAGCTTCCAGCACGTCTACGTGTTCGCCTTCCATGCCTGCCATCCGCCCGTAGGTTCCTCGCGCTGGAGAGTGCCGCCAAAAAAAATCTATTCCAACCGACATAGAAGTCTCGTTCGCTTCTGAATTTTCCAGGTCTCTCATCTTCTTCTTCTTTTGATTTAGATATAGTTATATATGTATATATATA